>Ga0099822_1009992_pt1 | contig 11844 bp, 8 predicted proteins | sample CowpeawhiteBW_FD_76839 | JGI IMG/M metagenome (GOLD analysis project Ga0099822, IMG submission 76839) | Root nodule microbial communities of legume samples collected from California USA - Cow pea white BW | ecosystem: Host-associated > Plants > Roots > Nodule | place: USA: California | collected... | reverse complement strand
TATTAATAAAGAGTATATGTACAATATTTTTTAAATAATGTTTTAAAATAATTTAAAATTTAAAATGACACAACTAAATATACAAATATACATATAAAAAAAAAAATACAACTCTCTTTTCAACACTCTCACTTAAAATATTATTTATTGTCACACTATAATTAAAAATAACATGAACATAGAAATGGTTAACTAGTGGTTTTATCAAATATCATACATACATATCATATTGTGTCACAACCATCAAAGTGAAATATCTATATTTAACAGCTAATTTGTTTCATTCTCATGTTATATAATCACATATAAGGAACTAACCCTCTATCGTATGATAGGGTAAATTCTTTCTATTTGCGAGTTTCTCTAACTCATGCAAAACTTCTAAAAATTTACTCGAAAAAGTTTAGAAATAAACTTACTCAAGATAAAAATTTTGATCATATAGGTTCGTAGTACTCGACAAAGACTTTTATGGTGGACTCTAATGTTCAAATAGATGAGTATATTTTTCATAATCTTAAATATACTTTAGATAAAAGAAAAAATTAGATAATTTTAGAGAGATGGTAGTTTTCATAAAATGAAATTGAATTAACTAATTTTTCTATTTATAAATTTGACCTTTTAATAATAAAATATTCAAGCTTAATTTATAAAAATAACATAGGCATGCTTTGTTTTTATAGAAAAATAACGTGTTGATTCAACTCCCATGATGTATATTAGTCATGGAGTTCAGTAATGGAGTTTCCTCTAGGCTTGGGCTTCTAGCTTGATGTTCGGTAATGGAGTTTTCCTTCCCAAGTGGATTTTTTCTTGAGGTTTAACCGCCATTCTTGGCTTGATGTGTCCTTATAGTAAAGTGTGGCTCAATGCCAATTTTACTACTCAACCACATGACTCATATTTAAATCTTTAACAAATGGCGTTGCAGTACTCAGTGTCAACTTTAGGATTCAATGCCAACTTCTTAATTTCTTTCAATTTACTTATGAAAACAACATAAACATATCAATTTCACTTTTTATAACTTCTCTACTCCTCATTCTGTAATTTAAGACAAAAGTGATTGTTTTACTCAGATTTACATCAAATTCACACAAGATAAGTGCTAAATTGATATGCAGTTTTAGGTAAACTAGACACTTATCAACATACCCTAACTTTAACTCTTTGTTTGTCCCAAAGCAAATCCTAAACAATTATATATAATGGTTTCCAAACATCTGATCATGATTGATTTCAGGAACTTATATTTCAACACTCTTTGATTGAAAAAACAACAGAGACTACAATCACATTACTTGAATTGAAAACCAAAGACAATTATTGAAGACATAAGTGCAATTTCATATTCACAGCCAAAAATCAACACAAAGTCTCTTAATGGACTTTTCAGATTAAAGTGCAGGATTGTATTATCCCCAAGTGTTCAAAGTGTTTGGACTCTAAGCACCTTTGCAACTATTCATTTAGCTTTGCATTTCATTTTTAATTACCATGCACACACCGGTAGCAAAGATCACTAAGGTCTTTAGGGCTTGTAACGTGATTAGGCTTATCAAAGGACTATGTTTTACAAGATGAGCAAGACTGACCGCTAAAAAGGAATTCAAACAACAAAAGTACATGTGCCATGAGTCTAAGTCTCTTCCAGCCTTGTTTTTCTCTTCTATTTCTTTCTTTTGTAGCCCCTTTTCATTTCTCCTTACTTTGCCTTTGAGCACACCTTTCTTTCACTTAAGTCAATGCATTATTTCTTTTGTTTAGGTGTCTTATTTAATTTCCCTTGGTTGCATTATGCATGTTTTAGGTATGTTTAAACGTACCCTAACTTTGTTCTTTTTCATGTGCTTTACAGCTCACCACTTCCCCTTCATGGCACATACACACTTGTTCCATCCCTTTTAAGAGTGAGAAGGGTTGGATTACCTACAATCTAAGGCTTAGGATGCCTGTTTAGGCAAAGGTTCAAAATAAGAGTATTTTCATTCAAAATTATGCAAGGTGGTTGTTTGGTTCTGGTTTATGCAAAATTTTTACACAAAAAAAAATTGACTTAATCATTTCTGAGTCAATCATGCTGAATAACTATAAAAAATTTGAACACAAAACAAGTGGCTCAATCACTTAGGAGCTTTTCTCATTCCTTTCATCATGTGTTTGACTCACTCAGCTCACACGGTCAGGTTCTCTACTCTATGCTAACTCATAGCCATAAACTGCCTTGCACTGTGTCAAATTCTTGTTAAGCACTTATGATTTTTCAATCTTTACTTCCTTGCATTCTCCAATTTTTCAAAAACATTTTCTCAAAGGACTGTGTTCAAGTCTTTTCCTACACCAATCATGTTCCAAAGATATTTTCAACTACCTAATAAACTCCTAAAATCATGCAAGTTATCCATCAAACAAACTAATCTAAAAGCGTAATTTAAATCCTGAAATTAAAGTGTAGAAAAAGAAAAAAGAAACTCTATCTGTTGGTCGATGATGGTGGGGGCTCTTTCATTGCTCTCCTAGATCAGGTGATCCAGAGGCTCAATCAAAATCAAAGAACTCGTCAAATCCAGAGGCTTAATGCTTAGAGAATTTTGTGAATAATCTACAAATAGACCTCATGTTGGAAGAAGAATGGTGGGTATTGTATGTGGATGGCTCGTCTAACCCAAAGGCAAAAGGGGCAACGATAATTGTTAAAGGATCCCAACACATCCTCATCGAGAAATCTTTGCAGTTTAGTTTCAAAGTCTCTAACAATCAAGTAGAGTATTAAGGGTTTGTTGTCAATCTCACCCTAGCAAAAGAGATTGGGGCTAGGATCATGTGTCGAACTTGGCTTACTACTACCGACGAATATTAGGTGAAAGACACCATTTTTCTTCGTTACTTCCACCTAGTCAAATCTCCATTGGAGAGCTTTACCAAGGTAAAGGTAAAATTGGAGCATATTCCCATAGGGGACAATTTATGAGCTAACGTGTTATCCAAATTGGCTGGCACAAAAAAGAATGGCAAGTATTGGTCAATACTGCGACAAGTCTTGTTGAAACCTTCCTCAGATAGTAGTGAATGCATGGCGTTGGAAACAGAAGATAGTTGGATGATATATATCATGGCCTTTCCTAAAAGTAGACAGTTACCAACAGGGGAAGCCAAAGGATGGGAGTGCAGAGCTCCTAAGGAAACTTTTGTAGGCAAGGAGCTCTTTAGAAAGGAGTATTCTCGATCGTTGCTGAAATGTGTGACCCCAACACAGGTCAAATACATATTAAGAGAATTGCATGAAGACATATGTGAGTATCATTCCAGAACTAGGACCATGGTAGCTTGAGCTAGTTAACTTCATGCCCACCCTGACAGTAGATTGTACTATGTCAAGAAGTGCATAAGAAGCATGACAACATAAAATCCATACTAAGCAAGAAGAGTACACAACATTTTCAACTCATTCATTTGGTGGCCAATAAAAAGTGAATTGAAACTAACACATAAACTATGAGTCAAATCAACACCTCTAGAATGTAGCACCGTTCATACAATCAGAAACAAATATTTATGAGAATAATAATGGTTTGTTACAAATGATTTGGATTGAGTAAAGCTTAAAGATGAAGAATCAATGTAGCAATGGTAATCAAATATTTTATTTCGAAGTACGCATACAACATATCATATGAGAATGAAAACAGAATAGAAAAGAAGAAAGGGTAACAACAAAAACTAAAAGAGATGTTTGACAGTGTTATATACCCTCATGAACCCATGATGGACTATGAATGTTCCTTTTTCCTATTATAATAATTATAATAATAATAATAATGATAAATAATATTAAAAATATTAACAATAAAAAATAAAACCAAATTAAGAAGAACAAATATTTTTTTCTCACTTTCTATTAGTTTCTATTACCTTTCACATAATTCATCTTTTTTTCTTTTTTTACTTTTTCATTTTCCATGTTCCGTTAAAAACAAAAACATTTCGTGTGTTTGTTTTGTTTAGAGTCGACGATCAATGGAAATTGATGTGCAAGAAGTTTTAGAAATTTAACTTACTAGACCTTTCGTGTAAGGAGAGTAAAGAGAGAGCACTTTGAGAGACGCACTTATAAATGACATCAGAGGACGAGAAAAATTAAGTTATTTCAAACTTTAAATTGGTTTTAAAATATCCAACCAACGGAACGGCTCAAGCATACTCATTTTCTGAACGAATCTACTTCCCCTGAGAATAAAACATTTGACAAATATGTTAAAGTTATTAGATTTTTCTTCATTTAAATTTTGAACACGCTGAATCATTTCTAGTACAAGACACTGACATCGTGTGGCGTGGTTTAACTATATTTTAATCGAAAATATGCTAATATGGCCTTACAAGACTCTTATTCCACCATATTCAAATCGTGGTGTATAGTTCTTTTGGAGAATATTGTACACACAATTCATATGATCAATGGTATAGATAATAAGCCCAAGATCAATCAGCTACATATTTCTACATTAGACACGTGACAGAAGTTACAATATTAGAGATGAAACTGTCTTCCAATTTAGAAAGCATGGTCAAAGCTTCGTCTTACGTGTTTTTGAATTGTAAGGCCTATTATTGATGGCTTTGTTTACCAAGAAGGATAATAATGAAACATTTCCGTAATTTTCTAGATCCAATATTCTACAATCATACTTCTTGCATATACCACATGACAGTGGTTTCTTGCATTCATAAGCAATCTAAGATGTAATATCTACTTACTTGCCTCTCCATACTCGGTAAAAAAACTCTATCTCTACTCATCATTTCAACAAGCCTCTAGTGATCATTTCACGACAAAATTTCTCTGCCTTATCAGTCTCGTTCTTTTCAAAGAGTCCACAAATCATTATTTCAAAAGTCACAGCATCAGGCATGGAACCATTCTCTTCCATCATGGACCACAAGGTCATTGCCTCGTCAAGCAAACCCCTTTTACAAAGACCATTTATCATAACAGTATATGTGTATACATATTGAAATGATAGCCTTTAAGCAAAAGATCTTGGAAAATCTCTTGGGCATGCTTAAGTCTACCCACTTTACACATTCCATCGATGAGCACTGTGCAAGCATACACGTTCGGCTGAATTCCCTGCTCTATCATTTTCTTGAATAATTCAATTGCCTTGTCTAGATTATTGTTTTTGCATAAAGCGTCCAATAAAGAAGTGTAAGTGACTATGTTTGGTTGTTGATTTCTTTCACGCATCTCATCAATAAGAGTCCAAACATAAGAAATTCTCCCAGATTTGCATAAACCATCAATAAGGGAACTGTAAGTCACTGTATCAGAAACTATATTCCTATTATGCATTTCCTGAAAGAGATTCATAGCCTCATCCACCCTTTTATGTTTACATACTCCATTAATCATAATGTTGTAGCTGTAAACATTAGGAGTTATTCCCATCTGGGTCATAACATTGAATACATATTTTGCATTTTTTTACCTCATTAACTAAGTAATACCCATCCATCAAAGTGTTGAGGGTAACAATTGTAGGTTTCACATAAGCTCTCACCCTCATGGCTAACACATTCTTGGCTTGTTTTATCTTTCCTTCTTTACACAAAGCATCAATAAGTATATTATAAGTATAAATATTTGGTGTGATATTATTTAATATCATTTCATTTACTAAGTCAATTGCTTCTTGTAAATGATCCAGAATGCAAAATCCATTAACTAGATATTATAGGTTGAGACAACAGGAGAAATAATCCCCTTGGCAACCATTTCAGAATACAAAACATAAGCTTCATTTGCAAGTTTACCTTTGAACAGAGAGTCAATAATTGTGTTGTACATTACCACATTAGAGTTGGATAGTCCACCTTCAATTATTCTGAGCAGCCGGATAGAAGATTCGGTTTCTCCTATTTTGCACAACCCATTGATAAGAGTCCCGTAACTCACATGATCGAGTCTATAAATGCTTGTGCTACAACCTTATCATGAAAGTTGAGTGCTTTTTTGACTTCGTCATTAAGAAAGAGACCTCTGATGAGTGTAGTTAAGGTTACGACATCTGGGTGATAACCCAGTTTGAGAACCTTGGAGAAAACAGAGAAAGCTAATGCCATTTGAGACAAGTGCCAGAAACAATTTATGAAGATATTGAGATTGACAAGGTCATTGCGAATTCCCTTGAGTTCCATTTGCTTAAAAAGAGAAATAGCAGTAGGATATTGCTTCATCCTCTCGTAAGGGTTCCCAAAATCTTTCCAAATTCGACCATGGCAGGATGAAGGCGCATATTAAGCATGCTATTGAATTCGGAGACAGCGTGCTGAACAGTGTCATCTTCAAATAATGGGATCTGAGAGTAAGAGTGAGAGCGAAAAAGGAAAGTAGGGTTTGCAAGAGAAGGAGGAAAGTTGGGAACAGAAAAAGAAGAAAGAGAGAATTTCAAACCTCTAGACAGGGACCTAGTTATGTTATGGAATGAGTACTCTGATGTTCATCAAACTTTTAAATAATTTTCAGATACTTTTATTACCGAGGTCTCCATCAATTTACCTTTATATCAAATTTCAAACTCATCCATTTAGTTATCATTTAGTTATTTTATGTGTGATTATCATTTTAAGATGTATGATTAATATCACATGTAGTCAGAAAAATAAATAATTAGAATCTCATAAGTGAGTAGTTTAGCAGATACATTTTTTTTAATCTATATGTATATCCTCTAGGCGTAATTGTGCTATTTTTTTTATAAGAGAATAATAAAACTATAATTGTAAAAATAAATATAAATAATTTTACAAATTTAGTTATAGATGATTTTTTTTATTTATTTATAAAAGATTCTTATTTATTTAATTTTAAAAAATAATTAAATTAAAAAAATTTAGTTATATATATTTTTTTTTTAAAAGTCAAGCATAAATTAAAAATGTGGATGCCAAATATTCTTTTTATACTATAATATAAATAATAAACTAGTAGACATGATATATTATCAAAAAATTGAAATTTGCTTTTAAAAAATTAACAAATATCGATGATGTAATGTATAAATAATTTATAAGGTAAATTTATTTTTAACTTTACTCGATTTTTTTTAAGACTTAATTAAGTTTTGATTTCATGTTTGGAAATTTTTAACTAAATTTTTATTAATTTGTTTTGATTTATTAAGTTATCAAAATTTTAAAAATTTTCAATTGTGTGACATCCCAATTTAATAGAATAATTCTAGTAAATAAAGCGTCACATAGTTATAAATAATTAGATCATGAGATATGAAGTATAAACGATTAGCTATTATACTGGAAAGGAAAACTAAGTGGCAGATAACAATGCCATGAACAAGATTTAAACACAGAATAGTTTAAACTTCAAATTTGCTCACAAAGCAAACAACAAAGGCAATAGTGCCCCAAAAGATGCTTCATAGAGCAAGATCCAACGCATGCATAACTACATCGCAATATCTCCATCATTACAGTAGTCACCAAGGGTCTCTGCATCTGCTCCCACTAACAATGGTGATCATCGCAAAAAGGAAAACTAAACAAGAAACAGACACAAAAAAGAAAGAATAAGTTAGAGATAAAAATAATTTTCATCGTATATATATATATATATATATATAAACAAACGTGTTTAAAACTAGGGGTGACAAAACAGGCTGGCCCAACGGGCCAGCCCGTCAGTCCATTTTGGTCCGTCCCGTCCAGCTTGTCAACTTGACAGGCCAAAGTACGGCCCAGCCCATCCTGGCCCGTTAACCCGTTTTAAAAAAAATATAAAAGTAATTAAAAAGATTAATTTTTATATTATATTCTTTAAATATGTAAATATATAATAGTATTATAATTTAAATCATTAACACCTACAAATTAAGTTTCAATTATTATTTATAATTGAATAATTTAAAGTGTAAATATAATAATTATTTTAATTTATCTAATTAAAAACATTAACTAATCAATTAAAAATTTTAAAAATATTTTATTTGATTAAATATGCCTTTAATAATAATTTATATGTAAATATAAACAAATTATAAAAATTAAAATTAAAAAACAAATTACAAAAGTTTTAAAAAAAATAAAAATAAAAAGAAAAAAAATGGACGGGCCAGCTCGACCCGCTCTGTTAGCCCGTCTAATACGGGACGGGTTGTGATTGTTGGTCCATTTTTGTTTGATGGGCCAGTCCGGCCCGACCCATTTTTTTTGGACCATAGACGGGTCGGGCCAAAACGGGTCAGGTTGGCTCGTTTTGACACCCCTATTTAAAACTGGCATTTCAATAAGCATATAAGGCATGTGATGGCAAACAATAAAGACCCTCTAACTCAATTATCCAGATAAATATAAAGAGATCGAATTCACTATATGCTTGCACTTGTGGTGGCCTCTATTGTTCTGCAGAGCCATTGTCAATGGGTTTCACCCTATCGCGCAAAAGGTTAGCCCGTGATTATCTAAGGCCATTATCCTTCCAAAGACTAGAACCTCCTATTACTCTCACCACTTGAATCAATTTGCTCTATGTGAAACTGACTGATTCTTTAAAGTTTCAGGATGCAACCTTGCTTGAATCCTTATCTAATTCTATACACTACAACACCACCATGAAATCTCGCCAAGAGTCTCATGGAATTACGTCTAACTCATACCATATCCATGACTCTCACACCAAATTCACATGTTATCTCAAAACATCATAATCCCATGCCAATACTCAATCAACCAACCAATTGATGATTTATTTCATACCAAGCACATCAATTTTAGTCTCTACATAGCACATAAAACACATTTGGCATCATACTTTATGCTTTAAGAAATAACCCAATCAACCATGGAAGCAATCAAGTAGGTGGAACAATTTTGCTGTCAATCTCGCTCAAGCTAAAGAGCTCTCGCTCGAGCAACAAGAGTCTCTTGCTCAAGCTAAAAGCCCTCACTTATGCGAGATTGCAAACAGGGAGCACTGTGAGGTTCAACAAGTTATCGGTTAAGTGAGACCTCCTCGTCTAGGGTAGATTAATCTCACTCAAAATTGGAGCTCGTCGCTTGAGCGACAACTCGAGCAAAACCCTAGGCGAGATTTCTGCTATTTTCGCTTAGGCAAGGGTTACTCGCTTGGGCGAAAATAAGTTCTCCCCTGTTCACGCATGCAAACCAGATATCAAGCCAGAAACACAAGCAATATGTTTTCACACAATCACCAACATCATCAAGCATCAAGAACGTGAAACAGACCAAAAATAAGCAAGATATTTTAAAAACGTGCAAAACCCTAGCTTCCCTTACCTCAACACTAGAAAATATACTTACGGGAAGAGAGCTCTAACAAGAACAACACCACAACTCCATAAACAGATTAGAGAGCTTAAAGTATGTACACAAGAATGAGAAAAAGACTCTAGAGATGAACTCAAGACAAAACCAGTGCAACTGAAATGGAAAGGAAGGAAAATGTCAAGTTTTGGTGTTCAACTTACATGGAGGAGGAGTTGTTTGGTTTGTTCAGAGGAGAGAAAGAAGAGCTTCTCTAGCAGAAAGGGAGAAAGAAGGTGAGACATTTTTGGTTTGGGAGATAGAATGAAGGTAGTGAGTAGCTGGAAGGGGGTCCTGGGGGGTAACAAGTGGGCTGACCTTGGGCCCTACGGAGAAGCCTTGATTCTGATCTATGGTTCAATTTTTTGGTAAAGTGGTCATCGATAAATTTTACCAATGGATTTGACGATCTGTCAGTAATTACTGACGAACATCAACACATCAGTAAATATTCATCAATACATATCCGCTGATAATTACCAACGGCTTATGGTCATTGGTAAAATTCGTTGGTAAAAATTGTGACAAAGTCTTCTTCTTTATCCTCATGTTCCTCTTCTCCTTACCATGCCTCCACTTTCGCCATCATCATGTCAACCGCCATTAGCTCCTCTTCTTTCTCTTTCTTTTCCTCCTCTACCTCCGTTAACTCCGACAACCATCATTGTTACACCTCTATGTCACCGTTGCACTTCCATTTCACCACTGAGGCATCATCGTCATTGTCCTTGCGCCACCGCTGTAGTCATTATTGTGCATGTGCTCCGCCACTAGCTTTGACCTCCTACTCGTCCACCTTCTCCTTCTCCTCACCTTTCTTCTCTTCCCCTTATTCCCACCCATCTCCCCATAATATTAAAAAAGAAAAAACCATCAGATTGTGCAGAAAATTTGTCGATTAATTTATCGCTGGATTTACAAATGGAAAAATTTATCGAAGGTTGGAGTTATAATTTATCCAAAAAATTCATCAACGGAACTGACCATTACATACATTACCGTCGGAGGTATTTGTCAATAAATTTGCTGGAGGTATTTGTCAATAAATTTGCTGACGGGTCTAATAATTTAAATTCTAAAATTCATTGGTAATTATAGATTTTTCGACGAATTTATTTTAAAAATTTGTCTAAAATTACAAAAAAAAATTATAGTGATTTTACAATAAGGATCGATCAATTGTGATTGTAATGTAAGGACGAATGATGATCATAAAATGGGCATCCTTCCTAAGCTCGTCCACTACAACCAAAATTCATTGTTTACGTTTAGGGGAATCCTTCAATGAAATCCATATAAACATGTCTCCTTAAACTAGGAAGATGTTGTAGAGAGAAAGTGTTCTTTCATATTTATTTTGTTGACACAAACGAATTTCATCACAAATCATGCACATATAAGTTATATCGGTCTTGCTAAAGGGTAAAAGAGAAATAGATTTCTACTGAGGCCAAGTACTGTTCGACCTTGATCAATACAAAATCCCTTATTATTATATTATAATGTAAATTCTAAACTTATATTATTTATTTATTATATTACAATAAAAATATATTTACTCCACTCATTTATTTATTTTATAGTAATATATTCAAAATATTCATTATTTTACTAAATATTATTATAAATACAGTAGTTAAAATAAAATGCTAACTTATATAATTAAATAAACAAACAAATTAAATATTCAAACTATTAAATATTATTTAACAATATTATAATTCTTAAAAAGAATAATTATCAAAATATTCATTATTTCACTAAATAATATTATAAATACATTAGTTAAAAATAAAATATTAACTTACATAGTTGAAGAAATAAACAAATTAAACATTTAAATTATTAAAATATTATTCAACAATATTCTAATTCATAAAAAAAAGAAATTGTTGATTTATGTAATTATAAGAAATAAATAAAAATTTATACAAAATAATATAAATATGAGAAAGGATTCTTGTTCAATCTTCTGTCCAAATTGAACTCATTTAACTAAGGTGAATCGATTTAATTTAAGTTGACTTTGATTTTTTTTTTATCATTGCATTTTACATATAATTTTTTTTCTAATTGTTATTTCAATGTGAAGTTTCTTCTTTAGGTTTCACTACTGAATTATGTTGTTTTGTATTTTATTTTTTTTTAATTATAGAATACATCAGATCTTCAAGAAGGTTTTGTTCATTCGTTTTGTCATGAGGTTGATGTAGAAAGGAGCAATCCTTTGTTGTGATTAGAGATGTAAAAAAAATCTGTACTCGCAGGTATTCGTGAATAAAACTCGTAATGAGTAAGAAACGAATATTAAAAATGGATATTCGCTACCCGCAGGTACGGGTATTTTTGATACCCGCATGTTAATAGGGCGGGTACATGTATCATAGTATTCGTACTCGTGGATTCCCGTATCCGCTAAACTTTAATTCACAAAAATACCCTCAGATATATATATATATATATATATATATATATATATATATATATATATATATATATATA
>Ga0099822_1009991_pt1 | contig 11845 bp, 7 predicted proteins | sample CowpeawhiteBW_FD_76839 | JGI IMG/M metagenome (GOLD analysis project Ga0099822, IMG submission 76839) | Root nodule microbial communities of legume samples collected from California USA - Cow pea white BW | ecosystem: Host-associated > Plants > Roots > Nodule | place: USA: California | collected... | reverse complement strand
TGCCCCATCTATATAATTTGGTAAGGATTCAAGGTAAGGTTGCATCCTGACACTCTAAGGAGTCAGTTAGTCTCACTTAGAGCGGATTGACTCTTGTGGTGAGAGTAGCAAGAGGCCTGAAACACATTAAGGGCTAACCTTGCGTGTGGGGGATTGAGATAATGTAACACTTAGCTCGGGGGTGAGTAGGATAATCCACCACAAGTACAAGCATCCGCTGAATCTGACTAGATTATATGTATCCGGATGAGTCGAGTTTGAGTCTAGTGTATTGTTTGAGAAGTCATAACATGATTGGATGATATATACTGCTTGGATTGTGTAATAGCATGTGACTTCATAATAAACTGTTTCTACTCTAACTTACCCTGTTTGCTTGTTTGGTTGCCTTGTATGTGGTTCTTCTCCTTTTACGATGATCATCAATTTATTGATGTGAGCATATGCGAGAGGTTCTCGCGGTCAACAGGGGAATGGTGACTCTACTGCTTAGCCCGCTTGGGCTGGTTCCCGCTTAGTGAATTTTCTCTTAGGGCTATGACCCATATATTAACTTGTTTTAAATCTTAATTGTATTACTGTTGGAGTATGTATCCTGTGCATATTGACATCGTGGTGTGCTTCAGGATTTTCTTTTATAACTCTTGGATATTCTTAAGGAGTGAGTTATAATTTAACCTTTGCTCAGAATATTTTTTATGTGTGATGTGTCATTTAAGTAAGTCTATTTATTAAAATGGGACATTACACCAAACAAGTAGTTCTAAAAACATTTGATAAAAAAAGTCATTCAGGATCGATAAAACATGAAATTCTATTTTATTTTATAAATGTGTGTTTTTGTTTATAGTACCTTTGAAATTCAACAGCTATCATTATACATGAAATACTTTTTATTAAAATAGTTGAAGTTTTCAAATGCTTATAGACCAAATAATAATTATTCCGAATAAAAATAAAATAAAAACACTTTCACTAATTCGTGTCATGATCAAACAATTTAAACAACTTGGTCTGTTCTAGCGTGAGAAAAGTTATCCTAAAGTTAAGAAACAAGAGTATGTATAATTAAACAAATGATTAAATTGTAATAGTTATTGATAAGTTTTTTTTTTTTAAATAGAGGGGATTTTCCACTCTGGAGTTTATCAATAATAGTAGAGTTGTCAAAATGGGTTGGAACCCACGAGCCAATCCGGCTCACCACGGGTTCGAGCCGAGTTGGGTTGAATTTTATAAATTTTAATACGGGTTATTTTTGACCTGCCTCATTTAGAACCCGACTCATTCGGGTTGAACCCGTGGTGAGTTGGGTTGGCTCACCAACCCGCAGATAAAAGGGTCACACAAATATTTTTATTTATTTTTATTAAGTTGGGCTTTACATTTTGGTCATGTTAGGTTGTTTTTTTATCCAACACATAAACAATTTGTATTTTTTTTATTTTGGTTTGTATTTTGATTGTATTAAATTTTATTTAGATTTTAATTAGTATTACAATTTAGTTTTGACTGAAAAAAAATAAAAAAAATAAATTTTTTTTTAATTAAGTGAGCCTGTGAGCTAACCCGTTTAACCCGCCAACCCGTGGTGGGTCGGGCCGGGTTGGGTTAGCTCACTAAATCATTAACCCATGGTGGGTCGAGCCGGATCGGGTCGGGTTACCTATTTTGACAGCTCTAAATAATAGCAATTTATCTGATTTTTGTATCTGAATTTACAATAATTGTATATAAGTTAAAATATTATTTTACTCCCTATTTTTTTTTTTAAGAAATAGGTTTTAATATTGGAAACTACTAAAATATTTCGTAAAAGTGGCTCTGTACAACACGTATCCATTTTAGGTTTGGTTGTTTAGTACGTAGAAATATATTTTATAAAATTTAATTGGCAGAGAAAAATAGATTTATTTTAAATATTAAATACTAAAAACATAATTTATAGTTTATTAGATAATCAGTGGGGAAACCATTTAAGCTTGTGTATTTTTTGTGTTTTTTTTATTTAATGTTTACAATGATTAATATTTGTGTTTATTTTTCATGAATTTTCATTTTACGTAATTTTTAAAGGGATAAAGTATTACAGAAATAAATAAATAAATTGTAAAAAGGTAAAAGAAAAGGGATATAAATTACTCGAAAGTTAATTATTTTAATGAAATGATTTAAAACATTGTAATGAACACCCTTTCATAAACTTTTCCATGACTTTGGATATAAGTATTTATAAATTTCAATCCTTGTTTCAAAATATTTGCATGATATTTTTAGAATACAATACTAATTACATTCAAACATTTTTATCTTTTTCTTTTATTTTTATTTTTATTTTTATTTCATTTAATTTACATATGTTAGAAATCTGGATTAAATCTTGTTTAATGTAATATTTTTATTTCTAAAGATATTTGTAAATTTTCATTTCATTTTAATAATTTAAAACACAAATCTAGGGTGGAGAATTTATCATAGACAATGAAATCTTTCCAAAAAGAAGTCTGTCCTCTTCCTCAAATACTTATGAAATTCTCTTTATTATTTTATAACCAAATTCATGAAAAAAAATAGGATAAAATAACTTTTGAATATGTCTGGTTATCCTATGGGTCGAGCCTTGCCTTGGGTTGTAAGTGGGCCCGGGCCCTAACCTAGGCCCTTAGGACCTATTGAACACGGGGCGGTTTGTGTTGCTCATGTGCTGTCTTAGGCAGGTTGTTCCTCTAGACGTCTAGGTTACCGGTTTGGGCCGGTTAGGTCCACCTATTCATATTCAGCCCACAACTATAGTTTTAGCCAAAAAGAGTTAAGTTTGACTCACCAAGGTTTGAACCCATGACCTTCCCAATGCCAAGTCAAAGCTAACCACCAGACCAACTTATGTTTATTGTTACTACACACAATTCAATCATTATCTCATACAATATGTGGCGCAACATACCACTAAAACAATAATAACAAAACTACACACAATTGGCATCCTTAGGACTCGAACCCAAGTCCTCTCACACAAACCAAAGTACTCTCAACCACATGAGCTAGCACTTTTCCATGTCACACATAACATAATTTAATGTCATAAATGCACTAGCCTCCCGCATTTATTAATTAATTATTAATTTAATTAATTAAATTTCGCGGGTCTTACACTTGTCCATTGGTTTGTGGATGTTCTACAGAACTTGTGATGTGTTTGATGCCCAGGCCAATGTAGAACTTGGCTAACTCCTTATCTATAAATTGTCGACCATTGTCTGTGACGATGGTATGTGGAACACCATATCTGCATATAATATCTTTCCAAACAAATTGCTGAACTTGTTGGGTCGTGATGGTGGTTAGCGGCTTGGCTTCTATCCATTCGGTGAAGTAGTCGACGGCTACAATTAAGAATTTCACCTGTCCTTTGCCGGGTGAGAAGGGGCCGAGGATGTCCATTCCCCACTTAGCGAATGGCCATGGGGATAGTATGTGGTGTAGTTGTTCTTGTTTCTGGTGGATAAGGTTGCCATGTTTCTGGCATGGTTTGCACTTTCTGACATAATCCTGACAGTCTGCTTCTATAGTCGGCCAGAAGTATCCGGCTCTAACAACTCTGGTAGCCATGGTACGTGCGCCGGAATGGTATCCACAAATGCCTTCATGTAGTTCTTTAATAATATATTGTGCTTGCTCTACCGTGACACATTTAAGGAGGGATTGGCCGTACCCGCGTTTGTACAGATCATCCCCTATCATGGTATACCTGGCAACCTTAGCCAGCCAAGTTTTGTCCGCATCTTGAGGGGGGTTACCGGTTTTTAGGTACTGGATATAGGGGGTGGTCCAGTTATGGCTTTGGGAGGGGGTAATGCTGTCAGCTGGGGCATGGGTTAGGTTTTGACAGGTATGTGTGATGGAGGGCATAGATAATGTTTGTTGTGACAGGGATCGGTGGCGGCTTTTTAATTTGGTGCTGGCCAATTTGGAAAGGATGTCGGCTCTGATGTTGTCAGTCCTTGGAATGTGTTCGATGCGGACTCGTTCAAAAGCGGATTGAATGACTGCACGAACCATATGGTAATATTGTAGAAGGATGGGGTCTTTAATCTGGAACTCGTCATTTAGGTGCCCTACAGTAAGCTTGGAGTCGGTTTTACACGTTAACGTCTTGATACCTACTTCGTGGGCAAGGGAAAGGCCGGCGAGGATAGCCTCGTATTCGGCTTGGTTGTTTGATGTTTTGAAGGCAAAGTGAAGGGATTTTTCGATGAGGATGTCGTTAGGGCCTTTTAACACGATGCAAGCGCCGAAACCTTTTGGATTTGAGGAACCATCCACATGAAGCGTCCACTGGTCCTCTGTGGGTGTGTGCTGGAGATCGTTGACGAAGTCTAAGAGACAGTGGGCTTTAATGGGGCCATGGGGTTCGTAGCAAATGTTGAATTCCGATAGCTCGACGACCTAGGATGACATCCGTTCGGCTAGATCTGGTTTTTGTAATATTTTCTGGATTGGGTAGTCGGTTTTGACAGTGATGCTGTGATTTTGGAAGTATGGGCGTAGACGGCGGGCTGCGTGGACCAAGGATAGGGCTAGTTTCTCCACCATTTGATATCTGGTTTCAGGGTCTTGCAGCGTTCTGCTAACGAAGTACACATAATACTGCATACCTTCTATTTCTTGGACGAGCGCGGCACTGACGGTGTGGTCGATGGCCGTGATGTATACAAGGAGGGGTTGGCGAGTGTCCGGCTTGTGGAGGATAGGTGGCGAGGTAAGGGTTGTTTTTAGTTTTTGGAAGATTTGTTCACAATCGTCAGTCCACGTCAACCGGGTGGATTTCTTTAGGAATTGAATGATGGATTGGGTTTGTTCGGCTAGTTTGGGTAGGAAACGGGAAATGGCTATGAGGCGACCTATGAGGCGTTGGACCACTTTGATGGTAGTGGGGCTGCGCATCTCAATAATGGCTTTGCATTTTTTGGGATTGGCTTCTATGTCGCGTTGGGTCAACATAAACCCAAGAAATTTACCACGATCGACGTCGAATACACATTTGTCAGGGTTGAGGCGGAGGTTGTATTGGCGTAGTGCAGAGAAGAGAGCCGAGAGGTCCTCGGCGTGTTGATGGTGGCTTGGAGACTTGACAACCATGTCGTCAACATATACTTCGACGCATTGTCCCATTAGATGACTAAAGACCTTGTCCATTAGCCGTTGATAAGTTGCTCCAACGTTTTTAAGACCAAAAGGCATAACTCTATAGAAGTAGTTGGCGTCGTCCGTGATGAAGGCGGTTTTTTGCATGTCAGATATGGCCATGGGGATTTGGTTGTACCCAGAATATGCATCCAATAAGCTCAGCACCTTATTCCCTGCCGCACCGTCAACAAGTCGGTCGATATTGGGCAAGGGGTAGGCATCGCGAGGGCATGCCTTGTTCAGATCCGTGTAGTCTACACACATCCGCCATTTGCCATTGGCTTTGTTCACCAAGACTACGTTAGAAAGCCAAGTGGTGTAGTGAGTCTCTTCTATGAATCCTACATTCAGTAACTTGTCGGCCTCAACCTTAGCCGCTAGTCGGCGTTCTTCGCCAAGTTTGCATTTCTTCTGGGATACGTATCGAGCTTCTTTGTAGATGGATAGTTTGTGGGATGCCACTTGAGGGTCCACCCCAGGTAGGTCAGCGGCTGACCAAGCAAAAAGGTATGTGTTGCTGGTGAGGATGGGTGTGATGATGGCACACTTGTCAGAGGTCAAATTGTTGCCCAGGTTGATGGAGTGGCCATTGGGAAGTTCTAGAAGGGAGGTCTCTTCAACTGGTTCGAGACGGACATCACAACTTACTCTAGGATCTAGATCTTCGCCTAATAGGGCGATGCTAGAGCCAAGTGGTCGCTCAATGTGGTTGGTTTGTTGAATTGGAAGTTGTGGGTGCAGGCTGGCCATGTAACATTCGCGTGCTAAGCGCTGGTCGCAGTGGATGGTGAGGATGTCACCAGCAGGAGAAGGGAACTTCATGGCCAAGTGAGGGGTGGAGACGACAGCGCCAAGGGTGTTGAGGGAAGGATGGCCCAGGAGGACATTGCAGGATGTTGGTGCGGCGACGATAAGGAAGCGGATTGGGATGGTTTTGGTTTTGGTTTCCTCATGAAAGACGGTGTGGAGGTCGATGTAGCCATGGGTGGATACTTGTTCGCCAGAAAAGCCATAGATCGGTTTGTCATACGGGACCATGGCGGTGTCCGGAAGTTGGAGTTTTTGGTAGGTGGCCTAGTAGAGGATGTCAACGGAGCTGCCTTAGTCGACAAGGACTTTTTTAACGGTGTAGTTTTTGATTTCAACAGTGATGACCATGGGGTCATCTTGTTGATGATCGAGACCATGAAAGTCGTCATCTGTGAAGATGATTGGAATCATGCGGCGTCTGTGGTGGGAATGGGTGATATGATTGATGGATTGGATATGGCGGAGGTGTTTCTTTCTGGCAGAAGAGGTGGATCCTCCACTAGCGAAGCCACCAGAGATGGTGTTAATGGTACCACACAGGAAAGGGTCGGCAGGGGTGATGGCGGTGTGGGTCGGTTCGGGTTGCTGGTTAGCAGGTTAGACGGGACGTCTATCGTGACGGGAGTCGTGTGGAGGGTGTCTGTGGTCGGATCGAGGTGGGTGGCGGGATCGAGAGGGATGATCATCTCTACGGATGAAGCGGCGAAAGTGACCAGCACGGACCAGTTCTTCTATCTTATCCTGGAGTGCTTTGCAGTCTTCTGTAGTATGGCCATGGTTGCGGTAGTAGCGACAATATTTGGTCATATCAGCGTTAGGAGGTGTAGTTATCTTGCGTGGTGGAGGGATGAGGTCAGTTTGTAAGGCCTCATCGAGGATGCGGGAGAGGGCTACGGTGAGAGGGGCATATCTGGTGAAGCGAAGTTGGCGGGGCTCGCGTGGGCCGGTGTTAGAGCGGGGAGGGTGTGGGGTAGGGTTGGCGGTGGTGACTGCATAGTCGTTGCAAAACTTGGTATGCAGGGTTTGCATCTCCACCATGCGGACAGAATCGGCTGGGTGGAGGTAGACGTTGTTGGCGAAGGGGCCGGATTGTAGGGTAAGTGCCATGCACTGGAGGATCATCTCTTGGTTGAGGTGTGGGGTGCGAAGGGCTGCCTTACTGAAGCGATCTATGAACGCTCTGAGTGGTTCGCCTTGTTCCTGTCTAATGCCCAAGAGGGAGATGATGGTAGTTTGGTGTGGATGGCTGCCAGCAAAATGGGTGGAGAACATGTGGGAAAGGACGTCGAAGCTGTCAATGGAGTTAGGCGGAAGGGTTGTGAACCATTCTAGGGCAGGACCCTTGAGGGTGGTGGGGAAGGCTTTGCAGAAGACTGTGTCTTGGGATGTGTACAGGGCGACATGGGTGATGTAGACTTTGAGGTGTTCGTCAGGGTCGGTTTCACCAGTATAGCGGTCCAGTGTGAAGGGTTCCCACTGGGCAGGTAGAGGGGTGTTAGCAATGAAGTCAGTGAAAGGGTGGCGACGCCTGGGCTGGTTGGGAGGGAGCAGATGAGGTGGGATGGGATGGTTGATCATAGCGGGGAAGGTGGAGGTAAGATTGTGAGGGTGGGATATGGGCCGTTGGGAGGTATTGTGGGTTGTAGGGTGGAACATGTGTAGTGTGTAGGGTGGTGGGTATGTTGTAGGGGATCTGGGTGGTGGGGAGGGTAGCAGTAGGGGTTGGGGCTGTAGTATGTCCTGGTTGAGTGGATGGGAAGTGAGTGGGATGGGTGGAGGGAATGGGTGTTTGTTGGGTAGTAGTGAAGGTGTGAGGGGTGGGGTTGTATTCGCTTTCCTCTTCTGTGGGCTGGAAGGCTGGGGACCTTGCAACCTCAAACGCCTCCTTGGCCTTTCCCTTCAGGGTGGGATCAGCTTCGATCTTTCGCCTAATGCGAGAGTTCTCTTGCCGCAGCGCCTCCATCTCATCAGCGCTGCGTTTCTTCAGATCTGCTAGTTCTTGTTGCATCTTCGCCTGGCCGTCCAGGATGGCGGCTAGGTCAGGGGTGATGCCAGCAGGTCCTGAGGGACCAGCATCCGCCTGCTTGTTCACTCCAGCTCTGTTGCGGGTGGAAACCATCTTCGGAGAAAAACGCGTACTAAGGTGTTCGTCTCGTGCCCCACGGTGGGCGCCAATTGTTCCTGCAGAGAACAAACAAGATAAGTTAGGCACAAGCGTCACCTTACCTATGTAGTCCGCTATCTCCTCAGTTGGCCTCTTCCCGGTTGGTACATGTCGGTTTGGACCCAGGAGGGGTTACCTGCAGAAGGGACTCCGAAGCTCAAGTGAGTCAAAACTCTCAAAAGGTCAAATCTGTGATTAATGAATGCGTACCTTTAATTACTGGGGTCCAAGTGTATTTATAGAGCTTAATTATGTCTGGTTATCCTATGGGTCGGGCCTTGGCTTGGGCTCTAGCTTGAGCTGTAAGTGGGCTTGGGCCCTAACCCAGGCCCTTAGGACCTATTGAACACGGGGGGCTTCGATTTTACTAAGTATATTGAGGTTGTCGGCCTAAACCGACTACTTTCCTTGGCGGTTTGTGTTGCTTATGTGTTGTCTTAGGCAGGTTGTTCCTCTAGACGTCTAGGTTACCGGTTTGGGCCGGTTAGGTCAGCCTAGGCCGGTTACTTGAATGCTTTGGGTATAATGATCATTTTATCATTATTTTGTTAAGTTAGCTTGATGTGGTACAATGTCTATATATTAATGTTGTATATAAAATTTTATGAGTGTAAAATTATTACGTACAAAAGAAGTCTGTACAAAGAAACTCCGTAAAAGTTGATCGTGTGATTTACACGAAAAGATATCACTACAAATGATTTTGTTCACAAATTCGTTGAATTCCTTAAGCAAAAGATTTCTTTTTCTAATCATTTCCTTGACACAAATTCATCTTAAATTCTCAAATAATTACCTTCATTTTATAACCTTTTTTTTCTTGAATTTTTGTCTTCTATGATCTTAATTGAACTTTTACTCAAGTCAATTTGAGTTTTATACCGGTTTAAATTACATTAAATAATTTGTTGAAGTTTACATAAAAATGATTTGAAGTTTGATCGTCATAATTTACTTTTCTTGATTACATTTTTTTCATCAAATCCGTTTAATATTAAACTTATATTTAAACATCTCTATTAAAGAAATATATATAAGATTATCACATTCATATTTATTTTGAAAATGGAACGGTAAAATTAGGTATAAAAGTAATACTACTCTTGGCGTATGGAGGAATGAGAATAAATTATTTAAGAGATCGAGAGTCACTATGAGATTGAAGGTTAATAAGGTAGGTAATCACTCGTGGATAATCAATAGTCAAACTTTAGAACGGTCATTCGACCAAAAGTCAAATCTTATGAAGATCGAGAACTGAGGGCTCATAGTGCATAGAAGTACGAGATGGTGTTATTGAAGGTTGATGTTGCTTTTAAAAGTCATTCAAATATCTCTTAAACCAGAAAGGGTTATATTTTATAGATGCCTTTGATCATGTGCTTATTTATGAGATGGATGTCATAAGACAAACATGTGATTCTTGTTCTTGGGAAGCCACTACAATTGTTTTGCGTCGAGATGGTTGAGGAAGCACGAAGGTCGAAGACATCGATCGATGAACAATAAGAAGCAGGTCGAAAAACAAGGCAACAATTGACTTGGAAGTTGATGGATGGTAACTACCTAAACCTTGTAGACCTTAAAACTGTTGAGAGCAATTCCATGATAGTTATCTAGGGTTAAGTTTACATTTGAATTCTAATATTGTAATCACTTGGGGAGGAGTTAGAAAGTATAAATAGGTTTATTTTGTATTTTACAAGGGTGACAAAATGTTGAACAAATCATGCATTCTCTAATGTAGTGAACAGGGAAAATGGCTAAACCAAAGTTAATTGTTGTAATTTGGGTTACCATTTTCATTGATTTTTGTTACAAGTTTCTTTACTTTCCTTAGTAATTTACTTTCCTACACAAGTTACTTTGATTTATTGTTGTTTTATCGCATTTCCATAAACCATTGTGTTCCTTGGTACCACATTTACTTTCCACTTAATTCATTCGTTAATATGTTTCATTCATCTTCTCCAAAAATCCAAAAAAAAAAAACAAAAACAAAAAACAAAAAGACTGATTGTTATATACGAGATCCTCGTGGAAATTCATTTGAGTAAACAATCAAATTTCTTAAGCGTGTGGATGAGATTGGTGCATAAGGTCGACCATTTACTCGTGAAATTGGTGTTGTGCATCGATACCGAGACATGAACAATACCTAAGTTAGGATTGAAAAACCAAGTGTTTGTCAGTCCTGTTAAAAAGAACTTGCATCAGAGAGATTTAGTGATAAAAAACATGTTGGAAATTAATCGAACCAAGGCCCCAAGAAACAACTATGAAAACTAAATTATTTTATCTATATCTCTAATTTCTTATTAATTATTATTAAGGTGAAGAAAATGCTTGATTTGTTACATTAATCAATTAAAATTGAAAAGCAATTTCATGTTATTAATAAAAATATAAAAAAAACCCATAAACTTATTTACGTGTTTAATATTATCTTGATTTTTACTTATAAAAAACAATTCAAAATATAAAAAAATTAAAAGTATTCAAATAGTTTATATTTGAAGTTGACTGGAGTGTTGGAATGTGAATCCAAATCAATATACACCGTCATAGTTAGTTTGAAGATGATGAACTTGAGGTGAACTTTATATGTCTTCTCCTACCAAAAGTTTTTGTAAGCATCACTGAAAAAGCTAGGAGAAAAGTTTGTTTTGGTGAATTCCAAGAGAGGAAAATTTGATAAACTTTTTGTACCATTTTAGTGATTTTTGATTTTATATATTGTTGGTATCTTGCAAGCCAAAGAAGAAAGAGAACAACATTTCTCGTATTCTGGTATTTTGATGTTTGTGAGAGAGGTTAGAGGAAGAAATTGAAAAGGCAGAGAAATCGATATGGGAAAGAGTCATGTATTAATTTTAATATCAAGTTGATACTGTGTTACTCTGCTATTTTGTCTTCTAGTGTTTGGATTTGGCATCAGATTTATTATTGTTCACCCTTTTTCTTATGAAGGCAATTCAGTTCATCCATGTATTTTTCGCCCAGTGCTTCAATAACCAACACTTTCCTTTCTTTCTCTTAATTTTTTCCTATTTGATTTGTACCATAATTTTCTCATTTAGTTTTTTGAACTCGTTATTGCTTTGAAGGTTGGAGGTTGCAAAGAGACATTGTAAAACTAGGAGAGTTTGTAATAAAAGATATGAAATAACAAGAAGTAAACTACATGAAAGATTAAGTATTTTTCGTTAATTATCTCAAATTCTAAAAATATTTGTTGAGGGCAGCATTGAAATCACATTAGATGTACATTTTATTTTTTTCAAACTAACCTTTCATACAAAATTTCAAACATATTATCAATTCCTAAAATAAATACAATTGCATTAATTAAATGTTTTCTGTTTGCACATTAATTAGTGTCAACACCCAATTTCGTCCGGCTAAATAAATAATAGAATAAATAATAATAATTTCTTTTTTTTCAGAAAAAGGTAAAAAAAATAATAAAAAATAAATAAGTTTTCTCTTTGGTTTTTTTTGCTTTGTCTAAATAATAATAATAACAGAATAATAATAATAATAATAATAATAATAATAATAAATAAATAAATAAAATAAAAGAAAAAAAACTTTGTTTTAATCTTGTATGTATTTTCTTTTGAGGCTTTGTTTCTATTTTAGCCCTAAATACTCTATACACCCACACCGTTTTTCTTGCAACTA
>Ga0099822_1009990_pt1 | contig 11845 bp, 3 predicted proteins | sample CowpeawhiteBW_FD_76839 | JGI IMG/M metagenome (GOLD analysis project Ga0099822, IMG submission 76839) | Root nodule microbial communities of legume samples collected from California USA - Cow pea white BW | ecosystem: Host-associated > Plants > Roots > Nodule | place: USA: California | collected... | reverse complement strand
TATATATATATACATATATATATATATATATTAATATTAGTGGATAATTTCAAGTCTACATTAATAATATTATATATATATATATATATATTAGCATGTGATATTATTTTTTAAAAATATAAATATTAATCTCATACCAATATAATAAATGATGATAAAATTCTATTATTTAGGTTATGTTTAATGCCTAATTTGGTCATCAAATCTTATTTGAATTTTTTAAAAAATAAATTGTTAAATTAGTTCTTTAACTTTTAAAAAATGTTAAATCTAATCATTTTTGTCACATGATATTTATGTCTTTATTTTTAATTTTGATTCAATTTGATATTTTTTTAAATAGAGTAATTTCGTTCTCTCAAAAAATTTTATACGAAATTAATAATTAAACTTAATTATAATTTATATATGAAAATAGTCTACTTAAATATTTAAATATTTTTATTTTTACACTTTTACTTAATAGAATCCCTATTTAAAATTATAATATTTTAAAAGTTTTCAAAATGTAAATATAGAGTAATACTTGTGACGTTTACAATTTATAAGTGTCACTTTATATTTATATTTTTAATATTTTTTTAAAAAATTATAAATTTAAATAGGGATTTTTATTATGTAAAAAAGTAAAAAAAAAAATAATTTAAATATTTAGGTGGAGTAATTTGATATATAAATTTTTAAAAAATATTTTAACATGTTTTTTATAAATTATAATTAAATTTAATTACTAATTTGGTTTAAATTGGGGAGAGACCAAATTGCTTTAATTTTTTTTATTTAAAAAAAACAAATTGATTCAAAATTATAAATAAGATGACTAAATTGAAAACAAGTATTGTCATCCGTTACGTACAAATATAGCGTTATAACTTCGGTCTAACCAGTCTAACAGAAGTGATCAAATTAAATATTTTTTAAAAATTAAAAAACTAAATTGAACAAATAAAAGGTTAATTAGGAGTTTTTTTTAAAATTCGAATAAAATTAGAAGTCTAATTATGTATTAAATGTTAAACGCAACAGTTTCACATTTCTCTAACATTTTTTCGGCTATGTTGAGTTTCTTTAGCTTCTTAAAAGATCAAAATAATAAGAAAAACGAGGTTTTGACAATATTATATATATATATATATATATATATATGATTTTATAATAATAATAATAATTATTATTATTTTTTGTAACAGTAATATTGGCCGTGAATATAATATAACATGTGTACATACAGGCACGATATCACAACGTGTTTATGCTCATAATTGTTATTATTATTATTATTATTATTATTGTAACAGTGATATTGACCGTGAATGCATCCTACTTACGGTAAAGAAAGGTTGTTTGAAAAAAAAATGGTTAAGAGATATTTTTTTATTACAGTAATAAGCACGCTACACCGATGATTGCGATACAGAGAGAATGGTGACATTGATCTTGAAAGAAGAAAAGAAAATGTGAACCTTCCTTTTTGGTCATGCTACCATTCAAACAAACAAAACTTCTGCATGTCCTAATTATTGGCCCACTCAATCTCTTTATGTGCCATATTTGCACTACATCTCTAGGATAGCATGTGCACATGTTAATGGATTATGCAGTAAAAAAACATAACTCACACCAACCTCAGTTTTTTCACTGTCTTTAATTCAAATTCCTCCGATTAGAAGCAAAAGCATGAAAAAGGCATATCACATACACTGTTTAACTGCACGTGTGAAAACAAAAGATTTTCATACGCCAAATCACATTTTTTATTATAATCTCAACACTTTTGTCTGCAAAACTGTTAACTTTGCGAATATTTGCGAATACAGACACCGGACAATGCAAGCAAAACTTAAGGCAGGTAACGTGGAAACTCATACTTTTATTATATATTCATTCATGCAATCAATTCGATCGTTTCATTTTCATGATTGATGCGAACTCACTTTGTTGTTGTCTGGTTATAATTGCACGTACATGATCATAAACAAAACATATTAATATCCAAAGTTCAAAACAGTTGGCAAGATATCAAGACATGCATGCTTTATTAGATTCAACATATTTGCACGTATACATAATACATGTATGATGATGTTCCTAAGAAAGCAACAGAAAAAATAAACAACTAAAAACTGAATCGTGTGTGCAGTTATTGTAGTCACATTTTCAACAATGTCCCATGATTAACATCATTGTACAAACTTCAACTGAAGAAAACAATATTAATGAGTTATCAGAGAAAAATACATGTAAAAAAATCATGTGTAACATACATGCATACACATGCTTTTTGGTTTTTCTGTTCAAAGGTTAAAAGAAGAACTCTTAGGATGACAGTTAACACACACACACATATATATATATATATATATATATATATATATATATATATATATATATGATTTATGAAACTATTTTAAAAATTCTCAATCATGAGTCATGAATTTATACAATCACTATCTATAATGGAATCATTTGTAAATTTGTTAGTTATAACACATGATAGTGTACGAAGTAATTCCTTCACATGTTCCAATTGGTTACATTTATGACAATTTGCATTTATTTTCATCTACACTTGTTGTGTGGACAATTATTTTTCCAATAATTTAATTTTGTTAGCAGCATCTAATAATTTGTTTGAATATTCTTTAATTGTCTCACACTCTTTCATCATTTGCAACTTAAGTTATATTGTCAAGTTTAAAACTTTCATTTCTCAATTTATTTTTGCTTTCTTATTATTTTCTTTTTAAATAATCATAAATTTCTTTAGATGACTTTAGGGTTATGATCCTAATAAGAATTTATGAAATATCGACAAACAAACATGATTTGGTGTTTGTCTTCTTTATCTCTTTTTTTTCTTTTGCATTTTTATTTGAGTCATGAAATTTGTTGACTATCTTCCTCCACAACTTTCCACAACTTTCCACGAATCTAACCCCTATAAATAAGTTTACATTTATGTGTGTGATTCAAAATATATAACTTATTGTTGGCTAAGTCCACACTAATTTAAATAATTATAAATATTAAAACAGAAAGGCTTAAATACCTTTTTCGTTCTCATTTTTGTAGTGTTTGTTGCGGATGGTCCTCATTTTGACAGAATGTTTAAAATGGTCCTCATTTTTACCAAATATTTAAAATGGTCCTCATTTTCACAATTCGTGTTTTATTTGGTTATTTTCTGTGACACCGTTTAAATCAGTAACGAATCACCTGTACAATACACCTAACACACCCCAATGCAACATAATACAAATGGTGCCACATGTACAATACTCAGTTACTGATTTAAACAATGTCATAGAAAAGGACCAAATAAAACACAAATTGCGAAAATGATGACTATTTTAAACATTCGGCAAAAATGATGACCATTTTAAACATTCTGTCAAAATGAAGATCATCAACCACAAACACTACGAAAATGGGGACCAAAAAGGTATTTAAGCCTAAAAAAAATAAAGATGGTTAGCGTTCACTTAACTCTTATTAATCTTATTTATTTTAATTTCTTTTATAGTTAGTGTTCATTGAGTTAACGTTAACTTAAATAAATATAATATATTAAAAATAAATAAGGTTAGTATAGGTTAAATTCACACTATTTATTTTAGTTTTTTTAATTTATATTTAGCATTTGTTTAGCTTATACTAATTTAAATAAATAAAATATTAAAATTAAATAAAGTTAACATCTCTTAAATAAATTAAATCAATGTCAACATTATTTATTTTGAATCAATATCAATATTATTTATTTTTAATATTGTTTTTTAGTTTTTTTTATAGTTAGTATCAATATTAACTTAAATAAATCCAAATATTTAAAATACATGTCCGATAAATCAATGTTAACTTTATTTATTTTATAGTTTAACTAAAATATTTATCTAATAAAAGAATTAAAAAGAATTTTATGTTTTTTGAGTTCTTTTTTAAATTAATCTTTAGTGTGATGTTAGAGTTGATTAAGTCGATTAATAGCATAGCAATTGACTAACGATAATATTTGAAAACATTATAAGAAAAATCTCGTTCTTGTAGGAATATTTGATATTCATTATGCATGAGAAACTTTCATGCACTGTATATTATCGATGAGTTGGTAAATGGCGAGTAACAACAATCTACGGAAGCATGTGGAATATATAGTCAACTGTGTTGGCCGAACTTAGGAAAATTATCCTTATAGTTCACATAACTACCGACATACTCTATATAGATTCATTTGATACACCTATACCTAAGTTTTGACCAACGACTTCATCTCCTAAACTTCCATTGAAGAAAAAAAGAGAATCTTTGTAGATATTCATGGATCGGTTCGACAAAGTGAACCTAAACCAACTCTCAAACTAGGACCCTCCATTATGCAAGAAAATCAACATCCAAGAAACCAATTTCATGAAACCAGAACAACTTAAAACCGACAAAGGCTTTGCCAAAACAACAAAAAGGTCGAGAATATGACTCATAGGAAAGAACACAATCATTAGCCACAACCTACACTAATCCGAAAATCCCGTAGTCCAAGATTTACACACCACACCCACAAATGTGTTCTGGAAGAAGCTCTCAACCAAATTCATTCGTACACCTAGGAAGGTTCATATAGAAATCTCAATTAGCCTTGCTCATGCTATTACAATTATGATCATGTGACTAAGGGTTAAAACACCTTTTAAGTGGTCTCTTTAATTTATAAAGTTAAGTAAGAGCATGTTTATATAAGAATTAAAACACCTTTTAAGTACTTTCTTTAATTTAATTTATTTTTTTGTTGACAAAAAAAAATTAGATAGAAGTTATTTAAGCTGGACACCAGTAAAAGTTCAAATGATAAAAGTTATCTATCAAAAAGAAGAGAACAAAACTATGATTAATAAGAGTATACATATATTTTTTTTTTCCTGCGGTTTACAACTAGTTGTTAAATTTGTATAGTTTGTTTCGGAACTAATTAATTGATAAAATAGATAAGTTATTGGAGATTTTTAGACGATTTTAAATGCAAACAAAGTTTTATAAATTTGAAATTTGGAACATTAAAGTTAAAATTCAAGCAATATAGTGGATAATATATAAGTATGTGTACATTAAAAAAAACTTTTCTTTTAATAAAAAATAATATGTCATTACCGAACTTTTACATCTATTCATCCTTTAAATCAACTACTAAAAATTTAAATTTTAAGATTCAAAACTACCTTGTTCAACCAAATGTTTTAAATTACTATATATTTAGTGAAAGTTCGTGTATTATAACTGTTTATATACCTACTCACTCAAATAAAGTTACGATGTGTGGACAAACATTTTTATATACATCTTAGTTTTAATAGAAAGCATAAATAGATTTATATATATTAGAACTAGTTATACAAATTAAAAATAAAAATGGGTGTTACTTCCTCGTAAGGTTTTGAAACCATCTTAAGTGGCTATGTCCTCTGAAATTATTTATTTATTTTAATAAAAATTTAAATGTAGTTTTAATATAAGAGATTATTTCTCCTCCCCAATATTATTATTCATCTTCTAATTTTCTCATGTACAATGTTATTACTGTCTTTCAAGCTTTCCGGTGCTAAATAAAAACCTTTCCATTGGTATCCGCTTTCATGAGTCACCAGAGGGAGAGATTCTTGAGTGGTCGTTTTTCGAGTCTCGAGTCTCCACCCCCGAAAGGATAAGTTAGGCAATTACTAAGAATTCAAGTATGAGTCAAAGTTTTACATTGACTATAAATTCATTGTTTTAAGGTTTTGACTTTAAAATAGTGTCAATTTCTTATCTGATTGGACTCATGTTTTATTGGTGTTGTATTTTTCCAATGTAACCCAATGTGTAAACCTAACAAATATATCATCGTAAGTTATGTTTACTGTTTCAATGTAGTGCTAATAAACCTTCAGATGGGAGGAATGATATGATATAAATGGTGGTTGGGTGAAGAAGACGGTAAGGGAAGAACCATGGTGAAAGTGGTGGAACGTTGTGCAGAAGAAACCCTAGAAAAGACAAACAATAGAACATTGTACCGAAAATTAAGAAAATGAACCGTACCTTGTGAAGAAGAAAGATTATCTTAAACCAAAATTATATTTATGTGTTTATTATAAGTAAATAAATAAATAAATACAATATTGTGTAAAATAATTTTAAATGGCACATTATAAATGAAACCATATAGGATGAGTTTTAAATTCCTTCTTTCCATTAAAAATTATTATATTATAAAACTTTTAAATATTAGCTTATTTGTAAACTAATTTTAATTATAAAAATCTATATTCATTTTCCTTTTACCTAGAATTTCAAACTAAATGTTAGAAATCTAAGTACATATATTAAAAAATAAGAAATTTGAACACTATATAAGAGAAAATTTATAAACCGGTTGCTTTAATATTTTTGATTAAAAGTAATATTTGTCGAGAAAGTAGACTTTAAGCATAATTCATCTCCTAGTTAGGCTTAAAATCCATTTTTTAACAAGGTATCAAAACTATTGTTTAGAAAAAAAAAAATCTATCTTAGTGAAATTTTTTAGACATTCTGTTTTACCTGCTATCTTGGGCCGCAATTGGACCACCCATTTCTAGATTCACGCACGAAATGTATATATCTCGGCGTAAGAAGGTGTGTTGGAAGTCCTACATTAACTAAAGATAAAATAATTTCACAATATATAAGTGGAATGCAAACTTCACTTTACAAGTCAATTTTGTAGGATTGAGTTAAGCTTAAAATCCAATTTCTTTATAATATCGATCTTTGTCCGGTGGTTTGTTATTTTTGTTTGACTCATTACATTTATGTAATCTTTCTTTAATTAATTTCTCAAAGAAAATAAAGATTCCAGTGGTATTAATAATAGTTAAAAAAGATCCATACAGTCATTAACTTAAGTTCAAATAGTATAAATAATTTCATTGTATGGGAGCAATTTATCTTCAAATTAAGGGCAAAAGTTATAGCGTTTCATTTGTTCTTCTTCTGTTGTGTAAGATCTTGTTTCCACTATCCAAATGGCCCCAAAGATAGACATTCAGCAGGTTCTATCACCTTTCCGAAAGCCACCAAGTGGTGGAAGTGGAACTGCAAGTTCTTCATCCTCCACTTCAGCCTCTTCTACTTCCAGCTCCACTTCCAATGTCATAACCAAACCATTAACCATTCAGCAAATATTTGGCAGAAAAAAGAAGTGATGCTAGCTTCATAAGGAACCACGCAGCTATATGTTCTTTGTTTTCCTAGTACTTTGTTTTTCTCTTTCTGTCTTGGGTTCAAAGTGTTGGTTCTTGCTTTGTTTCCTTCAGTGGGTGATGTCCGAATTAAATCATAAGTACTTTCGGGTTGAATTATGTCAAATATAAAGGAAGGAAGTGTGTTTCTCTTTCATTGCTTGTGTGTTTAGTTGGATTAATGCATATATATGTGACAAGTCATGTGCGTGAGCTGAAGAGGAGACAAAACACTTGTCTCTCGGAGACCAAATTGCAACTGTGGCGGCTAATTAGGGTAAAAGCTACAAAACTTTGATTGCTGCTAAACTTCATTGCTGTCATACATATTTCCAACAAAATAATGTCCGATAAACTTTGATTTTTCTTCCGACTGACAACTTTTCTTTTATAGCATAAGGTGACATGTTTTAAATAAGTTTAAAATATAAGTAAATGAGAAATCAAAACGATAAAAAATCACTTAAAAGATATCAACTCACGTCATAAAAACGAAATAGTTATTAAAATTTAATTGTAAAAAAATAAATTTCCTTTTTCCCTCCCTGTTTTCTGCATTACACTTTAATGATTGGTTGAATGTGTTTGGATCTCAACCGGGAGAAATTCTTCCATTATCACTTCACATTAAACATAACTATTTATGTGAGGCAACACTAGCCCTAATGGCTGTATGAATTCTCATGAGTGGCAAAGAGTGATGAGAATAACCATCTTCATAATATATTTGGTATACTACTGTTTTACCTTTAGTCTTTGTGCATATATGTGAAGATATTAAAGTGATAAACAAGTGGGAAACACATTAATTCTTTGGTTGTACATTCGTGTGATCTCGGTATGCGACAAGCTGAAAAAGATGAAGCATCCTTCACAGATGCAAACTTTTCAAACTAAGTGGTATAATAGAAAGAAGCGGTGCTTTCTTAAACTTCTTATACTTATATGTATGTGCTTGATGTTAGTTCATTTCTAGTTTTTGCATGGAATTTTTTTCTTAGTGACATTCATCTACCACCACAATTCATCGAATCTGCTTTATAAATACACCCTCTTAAAACAAGTTTTTCTTCATTTCACATTCTATTGTCAAATTTAATTTCTTCCAACTTGTTTCTTTTTTAAGAAAAAAATTATATTAAAATCACTATTGCAAAATGTCCAGCCCATATACTAGATATATAAAAAAAATACGGTAAAAAGGATGTCTCACTGAATATTTTCTTACATCTCTTGCGTTAAATATGGTTTCATCCTACACTTTTCCCACTCATTATGGTGTTTTCTTCATAAGAGGTGCAAAGGGTCAAAACAAGAACTGACAATAAAATGACACCTTTTCATGAACAAGTAATACATATAAACTTACAAAGTCATCATCCACTTATGAGTCTTTGTAAGAAATGTACAAAGGGTCCAAAAAGTCATAACAAAAGGACACCTTTTCAGGAACAAGTAATACATATAAATGACTTATTACTAACCTTTGATAGGTGCAATCCTTAATTACACAAGTCTTCTGTGAAATTTAATGAAATAAGAGTTTATAAAATGAAATTTCCTTCTATAATTTGAACTTATATCAATACTCATGGAGAGATGTTTCAAAGTATATGCTGAACTTTGAACGTATTGGGTAATTTTCACCATTCTCATGTTTTCACAATAAAATACCCATAAGACATATATAATGTTGGTTCTGAAAGGAGATTCAGACACCTACAACAAATTAGCGTGACACATTTTGGCACTATGATGTGTGACACTATACTAACCAAAGTTTTTCTTGGAACAAACCTCACTGATGTTATTGTCACAGTTATGCGAACAAAAAGTTGCATATGCATCAAACAATCAACCTAGTAGTTAAAGTTGGTCATCAACCTTTTCATCAAACATGTGATACGCATCAAAACTTTGAATTCTAGTTCCCAAACTTCACTTACTCTCATTCATTTGTTTTCTGGTCAATGATTTCTGACCTGGTCATTACTTAAATAACATACTTTCCAGATCAATTTCACACTAACTATGGGTTAAATGATTTTGTTGTTGGTAGGGTTGATTAATCTTAATAAGAATAACTATTTTTTAATAAATATTTATACTTTTTATAAATTAAATGTCTTTATAGGATAAATTGCGGTTTGAAAGGGGACAAAAAAACCTTAAACTACACTGCGCGTACCTGATTGAATTAATGTTCTTTGATAATAGGATAAATGTTGTTTAATATTATTTGACGATGATTTGATAATTTATATAATGATAAAATAGTTTTATAAAAAATAACTTTTATATTTTTTTTAAAAGAAAGTAAATAATAAGTAATGTCAAATAGTAATAAAAAAATAGTGGTATCAAAATATTTGTGTTTATGCTCCTAAATTCTCCATTGTGAAATGTTCATCTGGTTGATAACAGGTAATCCTTTTTTTTTTCCTTCAAATGTTGTTTCAAATAGAATGAGTAAATATTAAATTTTCTAAACACATTTATTTAAAATAAAATTGAAAAGATTTATTTATTATAAATTTGAATTTATAAATAAATATTTATCTAGTAAAATAATATTAACTACAACTTATGAAACACTATACAGCAATATTATTGTGAAAGGCCTCACCATAATGGCTTCTCTCCCATCTCCAAACACTGATGGCATAAACCCAGGTATGCAGCTAAAGATTTGGTAACTATAATTTATATATCGAGAACACACAAAGAAAAAATGTAAAAACAATACAAAATTAATTTGGTGATTTATATATTATTGTGTGATTCTAATTATTTTTTTAACCTTATTCATGTTCTTGCTTTACATTTCACTTGTAATAATATATGTTACTTAAACTTTAATCTTATTTTTAAATGTCCAATTAATTTCAATTTATTTTCATTTATACAATTTAATTATATTTTATATTTCAAATGTGTGTTAATATTAACCTGTTTTTCTCTATATTATTTGCCTACTTTTAAATTTAAGTAAAATTTATAAACAAAAATAGGTTGAATGGAAATGCTTTCATCATTAATAATAAATACCTTACTTTATTATAATTAGATAAAGTAAAATGGAAAATTATTAGAAAAACATTTATGTGAAAAGATAAGACATTTCTATTGATATGCAAGGTAAACTTTAAAAGTTAAATTTACAATTATATTTTCTCGCATGATTAGTATAACATTAAAACTCAATTTATCCAAAAAACGAAAAATAGTAAATTTTATATATGGAGTCAAGTTTTAGAATTTTAAGCCAAACATAAACTTAAAGAGGAAAAACAATGTTTTTCGACAAAGAAAACAACTCTACTTAAAATATTTTGTAGAATTGTGAGAATTCAAAATTATTATATCTATTCTTACTAATTAGCTTTTAACAAAATTAGTCTTGAATATATGCAATAATTAATTAATTACACAGCAGTTTTAAGAGTACTTTTAAATTATTAAGAACATTATAATCAATAATTAAATCAGCAATGTATACACATATATCTTGATTTTGTGAACACTTATTAGACACTTAATTTTTTTCTTTTATCTCTCTTTTCCTATCATATCACATAACTTATATAAACCTATCATTTTTGTTGTCCTCTAAGTGCATTGATAATGCCACTATTAACATCATCTCAGACAAAGCTTGTGAACAGCCATGGAAATCAAAGATTGTGATTTTCCACAAGAGATTTTGCCGATTGATTTGGATTCATTTAATGAAATTTACTAAATTTTTCTGTATTGTTCTTGTCTTTAAAATACACTGTTGAATATTAATTTTAATATTTTAAAATATATTAAAAAAATTAAAGTACAAAATTATTGTACCAATAATTCAATAAAAAAATAACGCCAAAAAATCTACACAAAAAAAATCTTGACACGACATTAAATATGCGACATTTGTACCAAGATAAGTCTGGAATTTCCATTGTTATCCAAATGATATTGCTTGTATGAAATTTATAAAATATAATGATCATTTAATTATGAGATTGTTTTTGTTGTTTGTAACTATAAAGTTTATAGGAAAATGATTAGTTAATTTACATTCAACATATTCATCAACATTTTGAAAAAGAATAAAGATTGTAAATTTTTTTTCTACTTTGTATGTAAAGAAAATGAAGAATTATTCATGTATACAATAAAAAAAATTAATTTCAGTTTGCTGTTTATTTAAATGTTTGAAATATTTTTTTATTCAAATTATTAGTTTACTTATTTTTTATTTATGAAATTAGATTGAATTAGCATAACTATTTTAAGTAATTAATCACACTATACGAAATAAATACAATAATTAATTTAAAATTTAAAATTATATGTTATTTTTTATTTTTTTCAAAAAAAAGTTACATTATTAAATAAATAAGAAAAAGCCAAAAATTAATTAAAAAATGTTGGTTTATTAATATATATATATATATATATATATATATATATATATATATATATTAAAAAAGAAAAAAGTAGTAAAGGAAAATAATAAATTGAAGTAAAAAAAAAAATCGTGTGAAAGTCCTATTGTCAAAGTTTCTCGAAATATTGTCAAAGTCATATTGGGTTTCCATTTGGAGTAT
>Ga0099822_1009988_pt1 | contig 11846 bp, 7 predicted proteins | sample CowpeawhiteBW_FD_76839 | JGI IMG/M metagenome (GOLD analysis project Ga0099822, IMG submission 76839) | Root nodule microbial communities of legume samples collected from California USA - Cow pea white BW | ecosystem: Host-associated > Plants > Roots > Nodule | place: USA: California | collected... | reverse complement strand
CTTAGTCCACCTTGGCTCTTTTGATAGCTTATGGCCAAATCTCCTATTGGGCTTAGTCAAGCCCAATTTTATCAATTCAACTACTCATTGTTTGACTTATTATTCTAGAAAGCAAAGCCTAAACAATGGGCCAATATTATTGCTATTTGCTATTCTATTGCTCTTTGAGACACCTCTTCAAATCTTCACATCTTCTTTGACCCATGTGAAGAGTATGAGAAATCCATGTGGGATTGGGCCATCTTGAATGAAGCCCAATTTGATCTTTTTTAGCATGCCCCTTGTTATTGGGCCTCTTGATGGGCTTGGGCTTGAAGGTGCATGATGGCCATGGATTGGGCCTTGAGCATGATTTGGACCTAGGCGTTGGCCGAAGCTATAAGCCTTGTTGGGATCACATTAGTTGATAGGCATAATACTTTTACTTTTCTTTTTCCTTAGGTTGGTAATTGTGATTTGACATTAGCATAATTTTAGACAGCTTTTGGTTTCTTTTCTTATTACTTTATTTTTCGTTATGGTGCTTAGGAATCATGTGTTTGAAGAAATCACGTGTTGGAGTGGTGTATCCTATATTATGTTATTTTCCTTTGGGTTTATAATATATGTTTTTCGACTTTCTTTTGGTGGTATTACATTAGAATGTTAGAATGACGGGTTGCTTGGGTGCTTAGATGATAAAACTATGAGTGTTTTGAGGTTTTTTTTTTTTATGTGACTTTATTCTTCCGTGTATGATGTGGTGGTGTGTATTAGGTAGAAAATATGTAATTCTTATGTGTTGCACGTTGAGAGTGTGATTGTGATTATGATGCTTAAGTACTGTACCAGGATGTGATTTATTTAAGAAGTATTATTTTACTAAGAAACTTTTATATATCATAGTTTACGTTAGCTTACCCCTATTTGGTTTTTTGTGTGTTTGTTGTGTGTGCGATGATCGTATATCGTGTGTGTTATACGTGAGCAGATGACAATGCATGAGAGGTTGGGGTGAACTCAGGAGTTCTCACAATTTATTTAGTTGTTTTAAATCAGATACTAAAGACTATGTAATTTTCTTTTCGCAATTTTTTTTTGGATTTGTTTTTTGACAATTGACATTTTGAACTACGTAATTTAAATCAAACGAAATGTTTTTTTAATAGTACATTTACAATGATAATTCTTTTCCACCAAACACGTTCATTTTTTAACTTTCCATGACATTCAAAAATTGAGGTGCTATAGCAGGGGCTCATCTATAATTAAGCACAAATTAGAGTTAAGGGCTCACATGCAATTAAGCAAAAATAAAGGACTTCCTGACAAACAAAGCAAATTTATTCTAAAAAGGGGAATTGTCAAGGAACAAAACTAAATGCAACAAAGACTCTATTAAAATTAACCTTTTTAACACATTTTTACGAAATCTCAATTTTTCTAAACTGTCAACAAAAACTAATTAATTAAAGATGAAAACACATTTATTTAAACTAAAAGAAAACTTTTAAAAAGGAAATATACTGAAAAATGGAGTGCTAACAATAGACTAAGTCTTCCACTTGAAATTCTTTGCCGACACGTTTTTGTAAATTAAATATAAAAAGTTTGGCAATTTGTTCTCTTATCTTCATGGTATAATCAATTACTTCCATTAGAGAATTTGCCTGCATAGTCACATTTGGCATTGAAGGAGGATAACCGTATAATGTCAAACCCCTAACTACGAGACCAACTGGCAGAGCAATGGTAGGGAGGATCTAAGAAGATTGGGCTTCACCGAAGCTAAGCAAGCCCAAGTTGATGTTGATATAGGCTAAGGAAGATATGAAGATCTAGTCTAGGATTCTTCTGTAAATATTACAATAGTAATATCTTTCGGCTTTATATTATAGACCTAACAACACAAAATTTTATTTGGACCTTGTATTTTAGCCATAGTTTGGGCTTGAGCCTAGTAGTCTAGTTTGTTCTAGAAGGGGATGGGCCTAGCTTTAGGCCATGTAGTGTCGCCTAAAATTAGGTTTTTTAAACCTAGAGGTGTGCAAACTTTCCTTCAGACCTCCTCCTTGAATGCACAAAGGCAAGGAGAGTGTGAGTGCTTAAGTGGCAAGTCACACCTTAAGCATGTCTCACTTGGCTCCAAAATTCAAATTCTAGAATTTAAATTTTGACTTTCTATTTTGGATACTATTGTAAGGTTTCTTGGCCTATAAATCATGACATTCACCTCTTGTATTTTAAACATGAATTTGAGTATTGATTTGCTGCCAAAATTGTTGCACAAGTTATTCTTTGGGCTCACTTGAGAGTAGCCTTCTTTATAGTCTACTATACCTTCCTTCCATAGGAATTGGCCTTACCTGTCTAAGAACCCTTACCCTAGCCAAACTAAAACACTTCTCTTTCCTCATTCATAGCTTCCGCAACCTTAATTCATCGATGGAGACTCCATCTTGCATTGATGATAAAGACCTATTTTGTATTTTAAAGATTATGGTGTTTATGGTGATTAAGAAAACCCAATGAAGATCCCCATTGAACATTAAGATAACCAAAGTTATTTGGATGTGATGGTTCACTTCAATGAGCTCTATAGAGGATAAGAGATTTAATTAAACTAAAATGAAAACAAGATGAAGATAGAAACATGAAAACTGAAACATATAAGCAAGTAAGTAACAAAAATGAAGCAAAGATGAAGTAAAATGTGGAAGATATGAAAGGGGAGGGGAAGCTCAAGTGATGGCATGTCACTAAAGGGGTATAAAGGAAACCAACCCACGATGAGTGGGTGATGCTACCACTTGAGTTGCTAGCTCAAGATAAGGCTAGTGAAGAACACACTCCAAGGAGAGCATCTCACAAGGTCAAACTAAGAGAGTAACTTTACTTTAAAAATGTTTAACCATTTTACAAGTCTCGAAGAACCCCTTAAATAGGTGATGGTAAGGGGTCTCTTCTAGAAGGTCTACAAAAAGAAAAAGAAGGCTACTAGAAACTAGGTCAAAAGGTGACAACTTTGGTGTGAAGGGTGACCTAGCTTGGTCACTAAGCCTCCTCCTTTGTGTGGCATTGATCTCTCTTCTAGAAGGTCAACATGGCTCTCCACCACTCTCCAAATGCGCATGCCATGTTTTTTTGCAAGGCCAAGGTTCTTCTCCACTCCAAGTAGTGTTATCTTCGTCCTAATTAGCATAAGCTTATCCTATGAAAAAAAAAACAAGCAAAAAGAATCAAATCGTCAACTTAAGTCAGGTTAACTATGGTCAACAAGTCAACCATAGTCAAGTCAACAAAAGTCAACTTAGAGAAAGTGAACATAAAGTAATAGAAAATAAGAAAGAAGAAGAAGGGTCAGAGGCTTCCATTCTAGTCATGCTTCTTGTAACGCTTCTTGGAAGGTCCTTCATTGCTTCATGGTGAGTCATGGATTGATGTATTCAAGTCTTCAAGGAGTTAGGAGAAAGGCCATCACCGTATGATGCCTCAAATGGTGGCATCTAGATTATTGTGTGGATTTACTATTGTACCATAATTCAACTGAAAAAAATGGTAAACCCATTTTATCGATAAATACCTAGTAATAAAACATAGGTAACCATCTAAAACTTTGTAGCAGCTTTCTTTTGGCCATAAGGTTAAGGGTGAAAAGAAATGAATTTCAATAGATGGGTCGAATGAAACTTCATTAACTCATTCCAAAAAGCACTATTAAAATGTTATCTTTGTGTTATGAAAATGTTGCAATATTTTATGTCTTATGGCTACATTGTCTACAATAACCATCTTTCCATTCCTCCTCAAAATGAAACCATCAAAGTGTAATGTTTGTAAGCTCCCTTGTGTAGCCAAAACTTACCCACAATTTTCTATAATTTTGGATCATATTTCCACGAGTCTTGAGCCTATAAGAAATTTAAAAGCATTATGAAAAATTGCAGCTAAACTCCCTGTATGTGGTTTCCTCGACAAAACAAAAGCCATTCTATTATCCTTTCCCTTTCTTATACTCAATGTTAAAATCCAAACCCATTAATTTCTTTAGTTCCCAATTTTGCATTAAAGTTGTTGGAGATTGCGCCAACAAATGTTTCAAGGCTTTCTGGCCAGTTTTTTATTATAAAATTATGTCCCAAAAAGTAATATTGCCCCTTCTCCATTGCAAATAATATCACATAAAACTCTTTTTCATATGCTGAAAGTAATTGATATTTTGGACCCATAGCTTTGCTAATATTAGTTATTGCACGAACTTTTTGAAGAAGAACCACACCAATACCTAACTTTGAAGCATATGCTTTTTATTGTGAAGACTTCACTAAAATTCGTTAAGGCCAAGACAAGAATGGAAATTAAGGCCTCTTTAGTTTGTCAGAAGTTGTTTCTTCCCCAACATCCCATTTGAATTCAATGTCTTTCTACAGAAGTTGACTCAAGGATTGAGCAATTTTAACATTATTGTTGATAAATATGTGGTAAAACTAGAATGACCCAAAATGGCCTTACTTTTCCAGGATCAGGTTGCACCTTTTTAGAAGAAATCAAATTACCTAAATTTAATCAATTTTATTTTTGCCAATATTACACTTCTTAAAGTTGAGAACCAGATTATGTAGTTGTTCTAGCTGAATGGTTAGATGTCAACAATGTAAACGATCATACCATGTTTTTCTATAAAACAAGATATCACAAAAAAATAATACTACAATGAATTTCATAGATGTTCCCTAAATATGTAATTCATCAAATTTTGTAATATGGCTAGTGCATTATGTAACCCAAAAGGTAAAACAAACCATTTGTAATGGCCATTATGAGTTTTGAAGGTTTTTTATGAATATTAGCATCTACCATTCTTACTTGATTATAACCACTTTACAAATCCAATCAAGAAAAATTACTTGCACCATTTAATTCTCCAGAACTCTTGCTAGGAGCTTGAAAGGTTCGAGTACTAGGTATATCTGTTAGCGGTTCTAATACGGGTGCTGTAACACCCCTTTCGAGATGTCACGTGTAAGATTTTTTCTTTAAAACGTGAAGTACAACCTTTGATACCATCGTATAAGATAGGAATTTTCACAATTGTTTCTATCTTAAACAACACCTGATAAAAGATTCATCCAAACCTCTTTATTAATTAAGATTCTAACATCGTTCATATAATCAATTAACTTAAATCGTTCGATGAAGTTTAATATCAAATCCTTATAGTGAAAACTCAAAACCATTACACTATTACATTTTATTTCAAAAGAACCCTTTTAAAGGTCAAAATAAAACTTCCCAAAGCTTCCACACGAACTCCTCACAACTAAGCTTCTCCAATAGTATATGCATCAACATCTAGTCCCGTATAACGCAAGTCATACGATCATTGCAGGTGGAAACCACATCCACAAACATGTAAGGGTGAGCTAACCATGTATCACATCACATAACAGGCATATTAATATGTAACTCACAGCATAAATAAATGTAACATAACTCATTCATAAAAAAAATCCACTAACACATGTTCTCAACACCACAACTTGAACTCACCAGAATATTACCATCAAGTAATGGTGACAGTATGACATTCTCTCAAGGCCAAGCAATATACATTTCCTGCGCACCAACGCCTCTTGGAAAAGTCCCTTCCCCTGCTTTCCATAAACTTACTAGCAACAACTCCACTCGCTTGACAAAGCCTTGGGTGGAGCACTCTTGCTAAGCTCATGCTAAAGACTTACAAAGAAACGAAACCCATTTACCATGACTCAACAAAGTCCTCTAGGTAGAGAAACCATCATGGTTTTATAGCTAACAGAGAGTTCATGCTATCTTAATACATATGCACACACATTCATGCCACACCTCATCACATCATACCATCCCATACATTAGTACTATAGTTCACATAATCACATAAGTCTACAAGCATTCATCATACAATGACATACATGCATCTCAAAACAGTATTCATCCCAAATGAGTGAGTGCCAACACTTAAGTACCAACAATTCCATTCAATCAAGCATAACACAGCTATAAGACCCAAGAAATTTAATTAAATAAATAATTAATTAATAAATGTGGGTAATGGGAGCCTTTACGACAATTAATGCTTACTTGTATGACGTGGAATAGTACTAGCTCAAGTGGTTGAGAGTACTTGATTATGTTGGGGGGACTTGAGTTTGAGTCTTGTGTATGCCATTTGTGAGTTATTTTAATCGTTATTATTTTAATCATAATATGCTTGATCATGATGAGTGATAATATAATCCTAGAATTATAGAAATTATCACGAAACATGAATTTGTTGAATGGTTGTACATTAACTTGACATTTGTATGGTTGTGTGTTCGAACCTTGGTAAACATGAATTAAGCTTTCTTTTTGCTAAAATTCTTTTTGGCATGAAGGTGAAGGGCCAGACAAACCTAGCCATCAAAGGGTAGCTAGGAAGGTTGAGAAAACTTTCATGGAATAACCATTGAATGGCAATTAAGTGTAGTTTAATGTAATTTTCGTTTTACCAACATTAAGCTTAATTAAGTTGTAGTAATGAGCATTGGTGAGAGGAAAAGAGTGAGTTTTGAGACTTCCATAGGGTGAGAACTTTGAAGAGTGTGTTCTGGACGCCTAGACGAGTCTAAGGAGCGCTGGTATGTGTGCTTGAAGAGAGGCAAGAGGGGAAGTCTTTGTGGAACCAAAACAACACCCGAATTGTGCAATTACTGCCATCCAATTACTACCAATGATACACTGAAATCAGGTTCCTAATACCCCTCTTTCAAGCTCTCTCATAATTCAATGATCACTCACTTACCGTTGCTCGAAAGATTTATTATACAACCCAATTCCATTCAATTTATAGCATTTATGCATCAACACAATATACAAGCATAAAATTCCAGAAGTCGCAAGAACTCCTGCATCAAACAACACAAAACAATCGTAGACAGTGTTGCACCGCCTGGCGGTAGTTCATGATTGCGAGGCAGTTCATAGAAGAACCCAGAAAATGGGCCAAAATTGATGTGTTGTCTGGCGGCTTGGTCGTTACCGCCAGACGGTTTTTGGGGAGAAACCCAAAAACTACGAAAAATAGCATCAAGGGGGTGGGATTTCATGTAATGGTACATGGCAAAGCATAATCATTCATACACGAATTAAAAAAACACAAGAACAACTCCCCTTACCTGGAATCCTTGCTCCAATTGAAATCCTTACTCTTCTTTCATACTCCTTCTTCCCTTTGCTTCTAAGAACAACAACAATTATCCTCCTCTTTGCCTTCTCCACGCACCCAAAACTTCTCCACTCTCACACCTAATTCCTCTGCACTTTTCCAGACTATTTCCTCTCCCTCTCTCTTTTTCACTTCTATTTTAATTAAATTAATTAAAAAATTGAAAATAATTATTGCAAGGCTTATTAGCCATCAATCCTCATTAACTTGATGGTTTTACAGACCTTCCGGCTGCTCCCTCTGACGACTAGGGTTTGTTGACCCTTCTTATTCATGCCAAAAAGAAATTTGGCCAAAAAGAAAACTTAAATCGTTCTTAGAAAGGTTTGAACACACAACCATTTCCATTGTAAAGCAAATGCACAACCAATTCAAACAATTCCTGTTTCGTGATAATTCCTACACCTTTAGGAATTTAATATCACGCACCAAGATAAAATATATTACCAAGAGAACAAGGCATTAAATTAACACACAATTTGGCATAAATAGGACTTGAACCTTAGCCCTCTCACACAAACAAGTGCTCTCAACCATTTGAGCTAGTACTTTTCCACGTCATAACCATCCACTTTAAATGCCATAAATGCTCCTCCTATCCACATTTATTAAATAATTATTTATTTAATTATTTAAATTTCTCGGGTTTTACATGTATCATCAATATAACAATGACACAGTGGACGATAAGGAAATGGGTCCAGAGTCAAGCCATGTCGTGAATGAAATATAGGAGATTTTGTTGAGTTAATGCAAGATGGTCAAAAGAGTTTATGTAAAGGGTGTGATAAATGTTCTAAACTTTCATTCTTGATCAAGTTGTATCACATCAAATGTCTTTGCAAAATAAGTGACAAGGGAATGTCCATGATGTCTTTGAACATGCTAAAACTCCACACTTATTCTGTGAGGCAATGAAAATAATTAACAAGCTTGGTCTTCATTACACCAAAATCAATGCGTATTTGAATGATTGCATGTTGTACTTTTGTAACAAATGTAAAGTGTCTAGATGGAAGGCAAAAAGAAAAGGTACAATTAGTGCTACAAGTAGTAAAAGAAAAAAGATTCCTGCAAAAGTATTAAGGTATTTTCCTTTGAAGCCACGCTTAAAAAGGATGTTTATGTCCTCCAAAATAGTTGAGCATATGTGATAGCATGAATCGGGAAGTACAAATGAAGTCATCTTAAGGCATCCAAGAGATTCTAAAGCATGGAAAACATTTGACTTTAAGCATCCTAAATTTGCCTCAAACCCTCGAAATGTGAGATTTGGTTTGTCTACTTATGGGTTTAATCCATATGGTAATATAAGTACTAGCCATAGTATTTGGCCAATTGTACTCATATCGTACAACCTTCCACCTTAAATGTGTATGAAACAAAGTTCATTCATTCTCTCCATGATCATTCTTGGAAAGAAAGCTCCAAGAAATGATATTGATGTATATTTACATCCACTAATAGAAAACTTGAAAGAGCTATGGAGTATTGCTATCAAAACTTTTGATTCATATGGAAATAAAGTGTTTGATATGCATTAAGCTATATTGTGGACTATTAGTGCTTTTCCGAGTCTTGGAACCTTATCTAGATGGAAGACACATACTAGGTTGGCATGTCCTAGATGTAACTTTAACACAACTCCTAAGAAACTTATTAAAGGTGGCAAACTTTGTTTCATGAATCATTGTCGTTGGTTAGATGGAAGACATAGATTTAGACTGGCTTGAATGAGATTTGATCGAACTATAGAAAATAGAAATCCACCCTTGGCGGTTTCGAGATATAATGTGTTACAACAAGTTCAAAATCTTAATGTTGAATTTGGGAAAGAACTATTACTTAAAGAACGGGCCAAAAGACAACAAGAAGTTAATCATGTCAAGTTAGACACTCAACAATGGTGAAAAAAGAGTATATTTTATGAACTTCCTTATTGGGTATAACTTACTACATCACAATTTGGATGTTATGTATATTGAAAAAAAAATGTATGTGATAATGTTCTATCTACATTGTTGAATGATAGTTCAAATAAATGTAAATGAGATGAGAGTGTGATATGTGTTTTCTGTTTTGCATTGTTTCATTACTATTATTGAATCATTTTAGATTACATTTTGCTTTCCATTTACTAAAAACAAACCCTTAATATGCTTTTTATTAGTTTGGGACTAACTAGTTAGCTTAGTTTAGCATATTTTTCTTGTACATAGGGAACTAACACACTAACTTGTATTGTGTAATTTTGGTGCACCTTAGCAACTCAAATTGAACAAATTAAAAGTGATTAGAGGTTGCTAAACTTAAAAATTCAGCAAAGGTTCAGATTTCAACCACTCTATAAGTCACTTTTGATGGAGAGTTGACCCAAAGGTTGACTTTTCAAATCAAAGCTCCAACTCAAGGTTTGATCATCCTAACATCTTGGGTTAGTGAATTGAAACATGTTTGAGCCATCAATTATCTCATTCCAAGCATTGTACAAGTTTTGAGTGTGATATGCTCATTTTAGGTTTTCTAGACTACCTAGAATTACGATTTTTATTCTCCACTAGTTCTTTAGGAAAATTCACTGTTTTAGTAACTCATTAGCATCATACTAACCATGTCTAGATGGTAAAATTATGCATTTGCACATTGCTACACGTTTTGACCCCTGATCACACAAGCATGTGCATGATTGGCTTAGTTTTCCTACTTGAAAGTGGGGTTTGGATAGTGATTTCATGAACCTATGATTGTTGGAGGGTGCTCACTATTTATTCTACACATTTCATCATATTGAAATGTGTTCAAGGTATTTACAACACTTAAAAAGTGAGCATCTAGTTCATCTAGTGCAAGGAAAAGTGAGCACAAATGCAAGTGTATATATAGAAAGAATAACAATAATACATTGGTTAGAATAACCAATAAATTTTCATTATTGCATAAAAATAGAAATAAAAAAGCTACTACAAATAGCACAACTATATGATAACACTCAAAATCTTACAATTTTTCCAAGCAATTTGCATGTTTTTAGTGGTTTTTAGACTACTAATTCTTAGTTTTTAAAAATTTGCTACCAGTTTAAAGTGTTGTGTTGGAGAATGAGAGGTTGAATTAAGAGGACCAACCATATGAAGGACCTAATGTTGTTGTTGGAACCTTGCTTGTTGCTGCCATATGAAGGACCAGCCACGTTGGAATGATAAGAGGTGAATTGGATGCTGAATGGACATTGAAAGTTGGAAAGTGAGGATCTCCAATAGTCACAAGATGACTTAGCATCTAAGACAGTTGGCTAGCACTTGAGAGGGACCTAAAACATAACATTTGGCAGCACCATAGCTGATGCACTTATTTGGGAGTATTGCGGCTATATTGCTAATTAATATTGATTTCTAAAACACTTCCTTGCGCCCATAATACACATCTAAAATTGTGGTTTGCAAGATTGGACACTGATGACAGTCCAATAATGAGTGTCTTGATAAGCACAATAACAACCATCATTGAGATGAACTCTGGTTTCATCTTATAATTTGGTATTAGTTCATTGAATCCACTAGTTAGTGTGGGATTTGCTATCTTTTTAGACTTTTCCTTTGAAAGAACTAAAGAAAGGATACTTGATAGTCTTGTAGCTATTTTAGGAGTCCAACAAGTCCGTTTAAAGTCCAACAAGCACAAGATATCGACTACATCAGTGTTGTGCTAGATCAATTTTTTATCTTCAATACGTACAAAACTTTTAAAAAAACAAAACACACAATGCACATGAGACAAGTTTTTCTTGATACGAGTAAGGTTCAACATAATTTCTTCATACAACAGTCAATTCATACCAACACAACAATCAATTCATACCAACACACTAATTAATTCAAACCAAGATAGCAGTATAGAGAGAAATTGAACCGATTTCACTGTTTAGGTATAAATTGAAGCAATTTGTACCTCTCCTCCTCGACGGTGTGGCAGTGATAGTGGAAGAGCTCCTCCTCGACGATGCATCCCTCCATGATAGAACTCAAACTTCTGCTTCCCACGATGGCAAGCTTCCGTAGTGAGACTCAGGCGACGAACCTCACGACAGATGACGGTGGAAGGCAGCCATGGCTCCGATCGATCTCGCTAGGGACTAGAGATGACACGGTAGTTGATGGGCACAATGGGCAGTGGGTTTCATTTTCGTGGGCGTGAAGAGAACAAAGAAGAGAGAACTGAGAAGAGAATTAGAAAATAAAACTGGAAAGAGGGAATCCCAATTCTTAATTCTGATTTCATTGATGACATTACCGACGATGTAGATCCGTCGATAAATCCGTCGGAGTACTAAAAGAAAGACATTACTGACGGCCCAGATCTGTCGGTAAATAAACAAGTGAACATCCATCGGTAAATCCATCAATAAACACATCCAACAATTTCATCATGTACGTTATCGATGGATGTTGTCCATCGATAAATTCAACATATGCATATGTCAGTAATCCGTCAAAATGTGTGTGTGTGTGCGTATATATATATATATATATATATATATATATATATATATATATATATATATATATATATATATATATATTTTTTTTTTTTTTTTTTTTTTTTTTTTTTTTTTTTTTTTTTT
>Ga0099822_1009987_pt1 | contig 11846 bp, 2 predicted proteins | sample CowpeawhiteBW_FD_76839 | JGI IMG/M metagenome (GOLD analysis project Ga0099822, IMG submission 76839) | Root nodule microbial communities of legume samples collected from California USA - Cow pea white BW | ecosystem: Host-associated > Plants > Roots > Nodule | place: USA: California | collected... | reverse complement strand
CTATTGGTACCATTTGAATGAATATTTGTATTGGTATCATTTGAATGAATATTTGTATTGATTGCTTATTTTGAAGTGGCATTGAAGGTTTTGCTTATTTGTATTGATTGATACCAAAATGTTGAGTAATAAATAGGAAATTTTATAGAATAAGGTTCTTTTCGTACTCAAATAATTAATTAAATAAATCAATTATCAGGAAAGTACAACTTTAGCATTATAACAATGTCATAATAATATGAGCACTAACCTTTTGGTATTAACAGGGGTTTTCGAGGAATTAACGGGGGTTTTCAGAACCCCAGGCATTAGTGGGGGTTTTCAGAACCCCAGGCATTAATGGGGGTTTTTAGAACCCCCGGCATTAGTGGGGATTTTCAGAACCCCAGGCATTAGTGGGGGTTTTCAGAACCCTAGGCATTAATGGGGGTTTTCAGAACCCCATGCATTATTGGGGGTTTTCAGAACCCCATGCATTAATGGGGGTTTTCTAAACCCCAGGTATTAATGGGGGTTTTCGAAACCCCCGGTAAGTTGCGCTATTTCCAGGGGTTGCTAAAAACCCCCGGTAATCTGTTAGCCACGCTTGCACTTCCAGGGGAAGCTTAAACCCCTGGTAAAACCATTAGTGGGGGTTAAAACCCCCAGAAACGCCAAATATAACCCCCGCTAAAAACAATTATTTTTGTAGTGAGTATTGGGGCTTATAGATTTTCTTTTTAATAATTACTTATCTTTTTTAGTATCAAATTCTTTTTTAAATAAGTGTAAACAAAGAATAAAAAAATAAATTCATTTCTTTTAAAATGAAACAAGTGAAGATTAAAAACAACATAAATTCAATTTTTTCACTTATTATGAAATGTGATGTTAATGATCCTATTATTTATTTTTGTTTTATTAGTGATAATAATTAAAGATATAAATCTTGAATATATTATTTTAACTCCTCCAAAATTACTTATGAATATTTGTCATTATTTATAAACAACATTTGAACATGTGAGTGTTTCACGTAAGAAAAACAAAATCTTATAATAAATTATAATATATAATTTTCATGCATTTGTGTAAAAATATCACTTTTGTAAACTTCAAATAAAATACTAATTAAAACACATCAAATGAAAGCTAATAATTTACTAATTTGAAGACAAAAAATATATTTAATTCAACACTAAATATAAATATTTTTATTAAAACTTAAACATTAAATAAAATTATTATAAAATTAAATATTTTTTATCACACAAATATTTTGAAATATCCTAATTAAAATAAAATTTAGTTTACCTTTTATGGTAAAATAATTATTTTTTTATAAAATAATTTCATTTTATATCTCAATTAATCTAGATTTGGATATGGGTTAAATCTCTCCGGTATGCACAAAAGTATGTATTATAAAAATTCATTTAATTAAATTTTATCAACTTAATAGATTCGTGTATTCTGAATTAAATCTTTAATAAAAAAAATTTATGTTTAAAATATTTTTTATTATTCAAACACTATGTCATTTTATTTTATTATTAATATATATAAGATAATATAATTATTATTCTCGCTTTTTATTTTCAACTTATGAATCTTCTTTCTTCAATCAACTAGTTGACTTGTCAAATTGAAATTGAAGAGAAAATAAACAAGTTTTCCGGTGAATTAAATATAAAACAAAAGATAACATTTGATTGCAATAAAATTCAAATAACAAAATATTAAAATAAAAAAAGTATTAACTATTTAATAAGAAAAGGCTTAAATGTGATTTTTTTTTTTCAATCAAGTCTTAATTTTTGTTAATTTTATTCAATGTAGTCAAATTTATTAACATCGTTTAAATAGTTCACGTATGAGAAAAAGGTATGTCACATATCAGTTCGTGATTTTTTATTTTTTTTTCTTAATTTTAAATAAATGGTTCACATGTCAAGTCAATCGTGTCACATGCAGTGACCCATGTTAGAGTCACTGTCACGTATCAATAGCAATATCATATTGACAGTGTCAGTATCACCTGTCAGTCTTATGTTCAATTTAGTCTCAATTTGCATTTATTTTGTTCAATTCAATCCCAAATTATTTTTTGAATGGAACAATTTTATATCTTTTCAAATTGAGACCAAATTTATTTTTTATATAAGTGTTATACTGAAATTTTTATTAAAATTTTTATTAAAATTTTTATTTTTATTAAGCATTTATTTCATTATTTTTAAATCAACTCTAACTATATTATTAAAATATAATTATTAGATATTTTTTACTCGTAAAAAATAGGATTAGAGTTGGTTTGAAATGGGGTTAGACTTGGTTAAAACAAGGGTTAGAGTTAGTGTAAAATTAGAAGGATAATTTGAAAACTTTGGAGAGTGACAAAATTGCTCAATTTTTTAAAAAATTGAGATTAAATTAAACAAAATTAATCAAAACTATGACTGAATTGAACATAAGACACTAACATGTGATATTGACATATGATACTGCTATCATGTACCAAGATCTTGACTTGACATGTGGAATATTTTTAAAAAAATAAAAATAAACTAATTAATTAAAAAAAACACGAAGTAACATGTAACATACTTAGTTAACTATTTATATGGTGTTAGCAAAAAGTACTAAATTAAACAAAAATAATGAAAATTGGGACTTTATTGGAAAAAAAAAGTAGGACTACATTAAAAAAATTCAATGAAAATATGGACCAAATTAGTATTTAAGATAAGAAATTAATATAAAATCAATTAAAAATATTTAAATTTATATGGTGGTTAAAATTTAATTAAACCTTAAAAAATGCAGATATTATCTACATGTTAAACATAGTCTTCACTTTTATAAGCTCCATTTATTTTGTAAATTCCATGAACTAACAATAATTTTATTAATTCCATGAACTAACAATAATTTTATTAAATAATATATAACTAATAAAAACCAAATGATATTGAATTTGAAGTAAACTAATATTGATGCCAAATACAATTCACAAAATTTACAAGTAAAACCCATTTAGATGGCAATGCAAAATAAAGATGTTTTGAATGGTGTAATGATTGAGGGCAGAGTGCGATACAGAAGGCAATGAAAGGTATAATCTATAGTGCCTTTCTAAGTCTAAAAGTAAAGTTAGTATATTAATCATTTATGAACTCAACTAATTATTTTCTTTTAATACATGTGTATACTATTTGCTTAATGCCATGATTTAGGACCTTTATATTATTTATGTGTAGGAAAATAAAATACCATATATAAAACATATATATAAATTAACTCTCAGTTAATCAGAATACTTAATTATAGAGGAAAAAAACTGCTCTTAGTGTCACTAATATGGAAGAGAATAATCGTATATTACGTAGACGCGTGTTCACTGAATTATTGAAAAATGGCTTTACAGTAAACATCCCACTAATCCAAAATCTTGTTGTATTATAAATTATCACTTGTAATATTTAATACAAATTCTTTGAAAAAATCAAGACAAACTCTAAATTAACCATTGAATTAAATTAACACTTATATATATATATATAAATTTACACAAAATGCTTATAATACAAAGTCTTCGTAATAATAAAATTTACATATTACATGAGATTTTTTTTACAAATTTGTTAAAAAAATTGTAAGAAAAAATATTTCTCTACAATTTTTTCTAAAAATCTTAATTGACAGATAATTTCTTCGTGGATAATTATTTCTTACAAAATTATAAAATTCGTAAATATTTCCTACAAAATTTGTTGTGAAAAATGTTTTATATAAAATATTTTGCAAAAACATTAACAGTAATTTTCTGCAAATTTTCTTTTCATAACAAAATTTATAAATATTTTTCTATAAAAATAATTCAAAATAAAATTGACAAGAAATATAATTTTTTCTTGGAATGTTATCATTTCTACAATAAATAAATATATATATATATATATATATATATATATATATATATATAATATATATAGAGACCCAAAAATGGTATAAATTTAAATTTTTATTTACAACAAAATATCATTTTGCTAAATGATATTAACCCCATACAATATAATAAAATTAATGAATACAACAAGTCACCTACTCTCCGCAGCAAACTATTTAACTTGTGATTTTAGAAAAGAGTAAAAACATTATAGTGTGTTAAGTCGTGTTCAAATCTTTAGTATTTATTGATAAGATAGATTGTTTTTATTTGTATGAATCCAAAGGTCTTAATTACGTTTTTTACAAATATATAACACACAGTAACCAATCAGAAGATTTTCAATAATAGATCTATAATATACGAAACATACAAAAATAAATAAACATTTTCTTACCAAATAAAAAGGCTAATTCTTATAATTTTATTTTGCCAATCTCATTTAAAAAATATTTTTTTTTTTGGAATTTTATATCATGAATAAAAGAAGTCATTGAAAATTATTCAGTGAAAGATATTTGAAAAAGTATTATTCAATGAAATAAAACTAGTTAGGTTTATCAGTATTTAAGTTTTGTTAAAGGATTTCCATTTATGTTAACATTGTTTTTCTAATCTTTAAGTTAAAAAAATATATATAGCTTTGTAATTTATGAAATTTAGTGGGTTTTGATGTGTGAACATGTTGACGAGAATAGACGCGGCTTGTTGACTTCAACTCCACTCCCACAACTTAAAACGAGTAAAGTTAAGTCAAAAGTGGAACTAAATTAAGAATGAGTTATAACCATCACTTCATATGTCAAACTTTTTTTTTTATGACTGAACTTATTAATTAATTTCTTAATGGATATTAGGAAATGTGAACGTAACAAAGAAATGAAAAAAGTTATTTTTACACTAGTTTGGACTATTTGACACCAGATTTAATAATAAAATATTCTATTAACATTATAAAAATAAATATATATAAAATATTATAATAAAATAATAGTTTTTTTAAGTGTTAAATGATAGTAAGAAAAAAATTTGCAGTGTGAAAGTACCACTGCCCCGAAGAAATAGCTAAAAGGAGTAAATTATGCTGAATTTATTGGAATGAAAGAAGGAATTTCATGATTTGTTTTTAAACTATTTGATTGGAAAATTTGAATATATATGGCAGAGATTGGAGTGGTGGAAGTGGAAGTGGAAGTGCAATGGGAGCAGCACTATAAGGAATCCTCTGCAACACGTTACTTGAGAATAATGATGAGATACATATATAATGGAATAGTAACTGGTTAGGTGTTAAGCAGAGGAAGGTGCTAGAAAAAGATTTTGCTTTTTCTACTTTGCAAACTCTATATATACCCTTTTGTTGCCTCAAACTCGTCACGTTCGAATGAGAATAAACCATCACATTTCTCATTTTCAGCATTCACAAAACTTGATTTGCTCATCATGGCAAGCTCCAAGGTATTAGGGGTTGCTTTCATTGCTTTGTTCATTCTCGACCTTGCATTTGCTGCCAGAGTCCCAGAAAGTTTTTTTACCGGAAGAGGTGGTGGTGGTGGAGGTGGGGGTGGCGGAGGAGGGGGTGGCGGCGGTGGTATTGGACGTGGTTCTGGGTATGGATCGGGGTATGGCTCGGGTGGGGGTGAAGGGTTTGGGGGAGGAATAGGAGGAAGTGGTGGAGGCGGTGGAAGAGGAGGAGGTGGTGGTGGCGGTGGAGGAACGGGTGGTTCCGGGTTCGGGTCCGGATCAGGGTATGGATACGGGTCAGGGTCTGGCTCCGGGATTGGTGGCGGTACGAATGGTGGAGGAGGAGGTGGGGAAGGTGGAGGCGGTGGTGGAGGCGGAGGTAACGGTGGTTCTGGTTTCGGAAGTGGTGAAGGAAGGGGTTTCGGAAGTGGAAGTGGAAGTGGAAATGGAGGACGTGGTGGTGGTGGTGGTGGTGGTGGAGGAGGTGGTGGTGGAGGTGGCGGAGGAGGTAGCAATGGAGGTTCTGGGTATGGAAGTGGATCAGGGTATGGTTATGGATCTGGTTGGGGTGGAGGAGGAAATGATGAGTTCCCTTAAACTTGCGAAATGATTTTGCTTTATATGATATAATAGTAATAGTAATATAATAGTAATTGCCATGTTACATGTGATTTCCGAAAATAAATTGCAGTGTGATCACTTTGGTGATGCATGCATGGTATGTGATATTAGACAGGTTTCATGATTAGTTGGTTATTATTATATATAAATATAATTTACTGTGTATTAGAATAGATTATCTTATAGAAATTCCGAGTTTAATAAAACATCTTTCCCTTTTATATACATTCTCTTATTTATTACTTCCACTTTCCTATTAATACACTGACAAAAAAATGTAATAATATTAATGGGGTGACAAAAACTTCTCATCAACTAATTTTTCGTGCAGCTTTATCTGTTACTCATGTCATACATTATATCTCATAAACAATATTTAATTATATATATATATATATATATATATGATACAGTTAAGTGACGGATCGATAAGCGACAGATCTTCGATCAATATTTTTGAGATATCAAAATTTTGATTGAATTATTCTTTTGATTTATTTTTTGTTTAAAAATATCAAATTGATCATTTAGTTTTTTTTTAATCTCAATTTGATTCCAGTTTTTTTAAACTTGATATAATTTGGTTCTTTTTATTAAATCTTTTTAAAATGTTGTAAAGATTTTTTATCAAAATTGACATTAGGATTATGTTAATTATACCAATAAAACAAATAATCCTTATTCACACCTTCAATTTTAATTAAAAAATTTTGATCCAACAAAAATTAACAAAAAATGATCAAATTGTATCATCTTTTAAAAAATCGAAATTAAATTGAAACTAAGAAAATTGAAAAACCATCTTAATTATTTTTGAAAAAAATTTGGAACCAAACGAATAATATCCATTTTTTTATATACAATAATAAAAAATAAAAATAAAAATAATTATTATAATTATAAAATTAAATACAAATATTTCTATAATTTTATTATAATTAATTTTCATTTATAATGATAAAATCTAAAAAATAGTTAAATAAAAATATGGTTAAATTAAACAACTGATATAATATTAATAAAATAATTATTTTAATTTAAAAAAATATTTAAGAGATAAGATTGAAAATGTGAAAAAAAAAATTATATATATATATATATATATATGAAAAACTTTTAGAAAATAAAATATATAAAATATATTACAAATATTAAATTTTTAAAAAATATATTTAAAATTATATATTAAAATATATAGATTTAAAAAAATTTGGGGGGCCATGGCCCCCTCTGTCAATTGCAAGAACTTTGGTATAAAGTTATTAAAGTAATTTATGCATGTCTACATATTCCATTTAAGGTTAATCATAATTTTTGTCAGAAGTCGAGTGCAGAATGTCAATTTATATCAAGCGAATTACAAGAATAGAGAGCTTCACATATTGAAATGTTTCATGCAGGAAGCTATTTGCTGTGTTGTAAATAAGTCAAGACTGAGGACCAAATTCGAAATTGACCATACAATTTCTTCCACTTGCATACATACCAAATATAGTTTTCGTCGTACAATCAGTGCCTTATTGCTAAATTGTCATTACTTTATTGCATAGTTAGGAAAGATAATTGTTGTTAATTTCTTTTAACTACAAACTATTTCATATTTACTATTTAACTGATAAAACAATTAATAAGACACCATGAAGAAATATAAACAACAATTGCAGAATTAGCAAGACATTGATCACTTTATTTAAAAAAAATGGTATGCTAATATTTAATCTTATTAAAAATAATCAAAATCTTGTTTTATGAACTTGATTTCCTATTGTCTAAATCTAAAAGAAAGGTTATCTCCTCCTCAATTTTTCTATTATGTAACCTTTTATAACTCTAGGTTCAATTACAAATAATTTAAAATTTTGTAATTATAATTCTGATGCTTTATGTGTTTATGTCAAACGTGGAAAGTATGTTTATATAGAAACATACTATATAATTGCGTATAGCAGTATAGTTGCATTGGCATGGATAATGTCATACATTTTCGTAATAAAAATAAATAATGTTTATCTTCTTGAAACAATATTCCTCAATCAAGCTTCATGAATTATTACCTACTCGGTTGATTATAATCTTAACAAAACTTCTTATGTAACTAGATTCGACTATCAAAGCTATCTTTAAAGTTAATAACCTAATTATTACAACTTCAAATATTTAATAAGATTTATTTTTTTCCCGATACTATTATAGCTTCAAATACTGTCAAATTATTCTTCATCAAACTGAAAATTTATTTTTACTTTGTGTAAGGCAATATTTCTTCCTTAGTTTAGTATAAACTAAAATACACGCCCTGATCATTTTATCTTAAGCACAAGACCTTTTTTTTGCATTTACAAACCAATCTTTACTTCACTAGGTTCATAAGCATAATCATATTCCATCCGAGAAGCAGTAGTAAGGAATTCATCACTATTCTTTGTCTTTTTATGATTGTATTATATATAGTAGGGAAAAAAAGGCTTAGACTTCACAAGTAGAGACATGCATGAAACAGTCATAATAAACTATTTTCTTTCCGCAACTAAAAGAGAGTAACGTTTAACTTTTTTAAAAGAATAACCAATGCATAAAAAATAAGATAATGATACAAACCTTTATACACATTTGACGGATTAGTTTTATTTTAAGAAAAGAACATAATGCTTTTATCGGTGCACTTTCGAAGAAAACTGTACAAATGCAAACATGTAGTTAAAAAAAGAATCAGCATAACCTGTTGCAAATGCCACAAAACTGATAGACAGTTTAAGAAAGAAACGACTTTATTTAGCTAAAAAGAGCATCTGAAAGCGAAAAACTGCTATTGAGATATTCTAATAAATAGCGGCTAGTAAATCGTCAACATTAGAAACACAATTCGGGCTTGAGGTTCTAACAACTCACAAGTGAATTCTTGATTCCCAAATGCTATCACAAAATAATTTTCAAATCCTATCTCAGGCTAGTGATTGAGGATACAGATCATATAAGACATTAGCACCTGTTGACTTACAAAAAAAAAAGAATTTAGTTCTAAATACTACATTTTGGAAATGAGCGTCAACTTTCCAATCGAACTTGTCTGTTGATGGGGTTTGAGAAGAAATTCTATAAGACCGCTCTCAATTTAAGAAAAAAAATTCCTGCCCTCTCCCGCTACAATAAAGACCTCCAAAGGTATATCATGTGATGATAATTTATGTAAACAAATCCCAAAATTCAGCAAATGTATAAGCAATTAGCAAGCAGATTCACTAAGCATCTAAGAGCAGACAAGTGCACTTGCAAACTACTCAATCACCCTCTCACTAGCATAAGCAACCTTCTGCAATATCATAGATTCAGCTGTACGAATAGCTCTCTGGGCTCCTGTTATGGTAACCTTCCTGTAATAAAAAAGCACGAAACGTGTAAAATATTTACGGTAAACATATTCTGTCAGGCATTTGCTTAATAATTTTTGTTATACTAGGATATGAAGCAAAGTAAAATCTTGTGTGAACAAATTCCCACCTATCAGTTGTTCCAGAAATGTAATCACCTCTATCTGATATCTTTATCCTCGCCCCACTAACCTGAAAAAGCAGGCGTTTCTCAAGTCAGTTTATTTTATTAAGTAATCACAATAAATACATAGAAATGTTGTTAGGCGTAACAAACCTGACTAATTTCCATAATATTCCTTCCACCACGACCAACAACCAATCCTATATGGTCATCTGCAACACCCATGGTCACCGAGTTACTCCGCTCCTCCTGGAACAGAAGAGAATGTAAGTGAAACTGATAAAGCAAATCACTGTATGAGGATGCAAGGATTTAAAGTTAATCTCATTCACCACTGATTATATATAAAATTTCACGATAACATATTGATTAAGGGAAAAATAATATAGATATTGTAAGAAAAGTGAGCCAAATATGGTAACAGATCTCTCAAGCTTGAGACTCAATTATTTTTTCTATTTGACAAACTATTTTATGTTCTTATACGATTTTAATATTGTTATTATGTTCTTATTTTCAAGTCTCATAAAGTAGTATTTCCATATATTTGTAAGATTTCACACACACACCGATAGGAACTGGTGTCTGAACTAAAGACAAAATAGGGACGAAATCCCAATCTATAGAAGAGAGCACACACTGCACAACAGTTGAGAGTCAGCAGTTCCTAATGCCCAAAGGACTTCATGCTCTCAACTGACAGGATAAAATCCCTCAACCCTCTTACTATTTATATACAGCTACTGGTCTGCTAACATAAAGTCACTCTTAACAGGCCTAACCAATCACAGGCCCACTCCCATTCTTCCTAACAAAAGCCCTGGTATTTTTTACCAACTAACCTAACTAACTGCACACACACCTGCATACTCATGCAAACCAAACAGGTCCAAAATCACCTGAAATGTTGAACTGATTGGTTCAACTCATTGGACTGTCAAAGCATCCTAACTTCGAACAAGGTTACCCTTTTAACTAATGTTGATAAAAAACCATATAAAGCTAGATTAAAATCACATTTATAGCATAGTGAAATAAATTTTAACCAGATTCATGGCCTTTATTTTAACATCTAGTCAACTCTGGACTCTTAGTGCAAAGGCTTAATTAAATACGCAACTAATCCTTGCACACATACTATTTTTGTTTTTTCCCTACACACTTTTGGTCCCTCGTGTTAATATCTGTGGAGAAAACCTGTTGTAGCAACAGAGTTTCATCGTTGATGGCAGCAATTGCCACATCACAAAAATGGCATGTCATTAAAAATGCTACGTCGAATATCATGTTTTTTAAATTGTCATGTCACCATGGATTTAAAAAGAAAAAATTGGCATATTAACAAGGATTACAAATAAATGAATATAATTTAAAATCTTTCATTGTTCTTGAGTGTGTGCGTGTGTGTCTGAAAATTTGGCAACTTACAACATGAAAAATTTCAAACAAGATTAAATGAATGGTAAGTGAAGAACCTTGTTGTTCTGGAACTTAGCTCCGGCACCATTTGGTCTGTAATTCACTGCATTGTATGCAGGTGGTGCAACAGATGGAAGCACATATGTGTATGGAACACCCTGATAACCCGAGAAGTATACACCTGATGTTTAAGTTAAATAAATTTTAATTAGGATCAAACTCACCAATTATGATTCCTTACAAAACACAACTACTTATACAAAGCACGGCATTTCAAATCTTCATTTTCACTGCCACAAAAAAGAGAACCTAGCTTTAAAATACAAAATTACAAAAAAAAAGGATCATATTTGAAGTATACTTTCTACTCTACTGTAGCTTTGTTAGAGATATCCATAGTTGCATATTGCTGCTTTGTTTCAATAAATACCATTGTTAGAGATATAATCCAGAATTGAGCGTCAATCCAACAGGTTAAGCACTTGGTTGAATTGAACAGTTGATTCTTACATGATATCAAAGAATCTGACTAGGATGAAGTGACCAATATATCCTTGCCAATCTCAGTATTTATAATTAAACTAAATTTAAGAACTAAGTGGAATTTACGTTGACTGATCACAATTCAGGTCAAGAGACAAGATATGAAGATTAATAATTTAATGTGAACAATGCATGACTCACCTTATCAAAGTAACAGATTCTCTAATTTACAAGACCAGTTCACTAGAACGAGGTACAGCAAAACAAAAGGGAAGAACTTGCCTCAATAGATATATATATATATATATATATATATATATATATATATATATATATATACTGTTCTTTACAGAAAATAAATTAGAAAACGAACTCGCATATCAGGACAGAGATAAAAATACAATAAAAAACAAAAAAAACGTTTTTATTGAAAAAACAT
>Ga0099822_1009984_pt1 | contig 11847 bp, 6 predicted proteins | sample CowpeawhiteBW_FD_76839 | JGI IMG/M metagenome (GOLD analysis project Ga0099822, IMG submission 76839) | Root nodule microbial communities of legume samples collected from California USA - Cow pea white BW | ecosystem: Host-associated > Plants > Roots > Nodule | place: USA: California | collected... | reverse complement strand
TATATATATATATATATATATATATATATATATATATATATATATATTACTTTTATTCCTTTCTCAAGTTCTATCTGCTGCATTTTATTTGGGTTAATTTAGCGGTGGTTAAGATGTTCTTTATATCCTTACAAGTTTTTAATTCTTCCTTTTCAGCAGAATTTGCATTTAATAGAATTGAAGATGGCAAAACACACATTAGCTACGGAATTTTAAAATATTAGAGAAAATATTCGTAGAATTTATCAAATCTATTGGTAAAAAGTGTCCATAGTTTGATGTTTTGTCACGTTATGCTTAAGGTTGGGTACCGTGAGTGGATGTGCAAAAGGGTTTAAATAAGTTGATGCATATACTATTTATGGTTAAGCTAATGCTTATGCGATTGTTAGAGATCATAATATCATTCTAAAATTGTTAACTTTGTGTTCATGATTTGAGGACACTAACAAGTTCTCTAGATTGGTATGTTGGTATTCAATTAAAAAACGATATCACTTTTCTATTCCAAGTTTCCAACTCTATTAGCTATATTAATTGTGACTCTAATATTTTACTACAATTAATTAATATTCATATCTCTCTTTCTCCACTTTCTTGCTTTATTTTCTGGTAAGTAATTCCTTCAAACACAAATCGATCATGATTAGGCCTTTTTAACGTCTTGCTTTTTAAGATCCAATTCTCATAATTTTCCGTTCAAGCAAATCGTCTATAGAACCATCTTACAATTAACAATCTAAAAGCATGTTTAACTCTTGACTTAATTAATCTTCTTGCAATTAAGTATTCAAGTCACGTTACGTTGATGATGAGTACACAATCTTCTAAAAGCCTTGGTCGATATGAAAAACAGTATCACAACTTTTAAATTTTATCAAATTGCAAAGTTAATTGGCGAGTGTCAAAGTTTGATCTCATTAACAAATGGATTTCCAGAAGACACAGCACAATTAATATATGTGGGTCGTGTTAAACAATTAGATTCGATAGAATAATGGTTCGATTTAAATACTCTCAAGTGTCCCCGCAACGACAATGGCAAAACCTTGATCCTAATCTGTGTTGAAAGGACAACCAAAGAAAGAACAAATTACATGTGTATCCACACAAAAAAATAATGTTAAACACAAGAAATCACAAACGATCCTCTTTTTTCACCTTTAGTTTTTAAAAATTTGGTTTGAGTGCGCACACATGCTTAGCTGTTAAACAAAGTGTTTTAGTAGTACAAGTATATTTATAATATGTTGTTTACTTTATTAGATCATGATCGATCCGTACCATACACGGATATTGCTTGCAGTATCTACACATATACACATTTTTAATGTTATTATTTGAATTAAAAGAACGGAACATTATTATTATGTTTGGTGGTGTTCGTGCTTCTTTTTTCCAGTGATGAGTGTTTCAAAATGATTCACCTATGTATGGTGCAGCAAGTGAACGTTTGAAATTAGTGTGCGAGTTTCAGTGACGAAGCCAATTTGATAATTATGACTATGGCTTTCAATGTAATGTCTGAGGTTCTAACACTTCATCAACAATCCACATAACATCCTTTTGAGATTAAAATACCAAAAAGTGCTATATAGGAATGTGGAATAAAGAGTAAAGAGCCTTGTTTTCGATAGATAAGGAACAAATTAAAGAGCTCAAGAGATCTCTCTCTAACAACGAAAGTCCATTTTTCCATTTTTATTTTGTTTTAAAAAAAATAACCTTAAACTATAAAGTTTAGTTTATTAAATTTGTTAGACATCTCACATCAATTAAGAATAAGAACGAGTTAGAATATATATAAATATAATTCAATCATATTAAGAATTCAAATATAAGTCTAAATCTTACATTAACTAAAAATACAAAAATTAAACATGTTATAACAATGAAAATTCACAAATTTATTGTTTTAACATTTTAAGTTAAAAATTGTGTTAATTTTTATATGAATTTGAATTCATGTCCTTTTTTGTAAATATTTCTTCAGAAGATCCATCAAATCTTTTTTAAATTCATTTTTATTAGATTGAATTAAATATAAATTCACTATTAGAATGATATAAAATCTAATATATATTTCTACTTATTGACTCTCACCTTTAAAGTTTAATAGTTTTCATTAAACTAAAGTAATGTAATTAAAAGAAGAAAAACAAAAATATGAATTTGTTTTCATTTTCTTTTGAATAATAATATATTAAGATGAATTTCAGTAAATATCTCTAAGAAAAAAAATTAATATAAGATATATAACTTCTACGAATAACAAATTAATGCTCAAAATATTTTTCTTCACTAAAAATGTGAATAAATAAAAGAGTTTAAATTTTTTACTAATTTTATTCTGTTGTTTTTTTCTAACATCAAAATATATTGATGGTCATTAATTTTAAAATTTTAAAATATATTAAAATTATTTTTAAAATATCAAAATAATATATTTTTAATGTTTATATAACAAAACTCAAAAGAAAAAAAATGAACTCTAAATTAAACATAGGCAAGTGACAACTAATTTAGCTAAAACCTCACATGTGAAATTGAACATCAATATTTTCAAAATCAAATGTGTTTTGTTTTTTTCTGTACCAAAGAAAAATGGAAAATTCACATGTCCAGCATCAGTTCACGAAGCACCATGGTTGGAAGAAAAAAAAAAGCAAGAAACACCAGCTGTCCCAAGATGACGTTGGACCCATCATAGCCATAATATTTAATTGGCCCCAATACCAAAAATAGTATCCAATTAAATAATATTTTAATGAAAAATCACAATTATCTGTATTGATCCCCGAAAGAGGCAAGCAGTCCAACACCTGGGGAATGCCCATTGGGGATCTTGTACTTTTCACTTTAAAAAAAACATCACTAACGTTATTATTTTATCTTTCATTCCTTAGATTATGCTTCTCAAGCAGTAAAATTTTGTGTCCAGATCCATCACCCTACATAACACGTGTCACCACAACAACTTTTCATAACCATAAAAAATTTTAATTTCTCTTTAATTTTATCTTGTCACCTAATAGTTTAACATAGTCTTCAATTTTCTAATATACCCTTCTCTTGTATGTTATTTCATCATTGGCTGATTGCAATTTTCCAAGCTCTTTCAGCGGCTCAAGATTTTGTTGGTGAGGAAGTCGATTTTTCTTAGACAATCACGTTTCAAACCCCAAACACTCACTAACATCAACCTGACGTAAATAATAAAGCCTGAGGGTATTTTCGTCAATTATCAAAATTTTACCTACACATGTTTTTCCATTTACATAACTATATAAAATCATTACAAATGTATATAAAAATGATGATTAAATTTAATTAAACCACATTTCGTCTAACATATATAATAATAATTAGTTATATATACTGTTAATTATTAAAGCAAATTATGGTTAAATTGATATTTTTAATAGAGTATGTTTTATCTTTTATATTATTTCACAAGAATACTTAAAGAAACTTTGTCATTCATAACAACTTTATTAAACTATAGCATGTGATTTGTTGTAAAAAAATGTTGTCTTTTCCTTCTAACAGTGACATGGACAAGGATTACAAGAAAATAACATTGGTTGACTGACATAATCAAGTTGAGGTCCAGCTGCAGGTATAAATATGCAGCAAACATTGAACACAAATCAGTGCCATAGAATTTACAACACAAAACCTTTCCCAAAGAGACAAAAAACTTTAGAAAACTTTTTGTATGTATTGGGGAGTTATGGCAGGGAACATGGGGTGGGGTGTGATGGAGGAACAAGGATGGAGGAAGGGTCCTTGGACTGCTGAAGAAGACAGATTGCTCATTCAGTATGTCAGATTGCATGGTGAAGGCAGATGGAACTCTGTTGCAAGACTTGCAGGTCCCTACCACAACCTTTTTTTGTCATTTTTCATTCACAAATGTTATTTGTTACTATTTTGTTATTGAAAAACTCTTCTAACTTTTAAGTATTATTATGAAGAATTGAATCTACACCTCTTTAATCGTGATTTCAAACTTTCCCATTAAACCATCTTTTCACTTCTTTTATCATAGCTTTATGCACTATTTTTTTTCTTGTTAATTGCTCTCACATACTTAATTTACACCTATTCTCTGAACAGGACTGAAAAGAAATGGAAAGAGCTGCAGACTGAGATGGGTGAATTACCTGAGACCAGACCTAAAGAAGGGCCAGATAACACCACAAGAAGAAAGCATAATTCAGGAACTGCATGCTAGGTGGGGAAACAGGTAAATTTTGAATCTGAATCCCTTATACTTGCATGTTTTCTCAACATAAATATTAATATTTATTTATGATAAGGATAACGATATTTTATCAATTAAATTTTAATAACTTTTTCTTATAACACGAGGTGAAAAAATAGAAAAAAAAATGAGAAAGTACTTAAAAAATATCATTTATAACAAAATAAAATTGTTAAAATTTAGTCATTAAAAAAATGTTTTTCTTATGGTAAAGCTTGTGAAACTAAATCAAGAACATTTCAGGTGGTCAACAATCGCAAGAAGCTTACCGGGAAGAACTGACAATGAGATAAAGAATTATTGGAGGACTCATTTCAAGAAAAAGACTAAGAGTCCTTCTGATGCTGCTGAGAAGGCTAGAATCCGTTCCTCAAGGAGGCAGCAGTTTCAACAGCAACAACTGCAGTTGAAGCATCAGCAGCAGGTTCAGCAGCAGCAGCAACAATTCCAATTCAACTTGGACATAAAAGGGATCATAAACTTGCTTGAAGAAAATGATCACAGAGTGCCTTCTACATCTCAAGAGACACAAGAAATGGCTAACATGTGTCCAAACAGTTCAGAGCAGCAGGGCTATTTCTACTCCATGTTCAATGTGAGTGACAATGTCTCTGCACCAGACTCCTCAAACGAAGAAATTCTCTGGGATGGACTCTGGAACTTGGACGATGTTCTTTGCAATTTCAATGCTACCAGCAAAGCTAGTTTACACAATTTAGTCACTCCTTTCAGTTAAAGTTTTTTCTTATCTATTTAGCTTTGAAAAGTGTTAGAAAGATTTGTACTACAAATATGAGTCACGGCTTGATAAGGCTCCTAAATAAGGAGCTCAGAGTTAGGATTAATTGTTTCTTGAAAGTGTGCAAGTCAGTGTAGTGACTAGTGAGTGATTTTCTGAAGGCGAGTTATTGTATAACCCCTTTAATAAAAAGTGTCTCAATTTTGCTCATAAAGTGTTTGCTTTTTTGCTTTGAAGTAACAGCTTTTTGTTGCCGTAGGAAAGCGCAAGAAATGGGGAAAAAATTAACTAGATTTCCCTTTACATTTTCTTAATCATTCTCATTTCTCATTAATTTTCTCCTCTTACAGTAGTCTGAAACCTTAGTGGAAATAGAAATTTAAATTCTTTTTAAAATAACAAATCAATTAAAAATAAAATCAATTTACAATATTTATGTGAATTAAATCTCACGTTATAAACTTTTGTTAATGACATCAAAATAGACTTAAAATTTATTTTTAATATAATAATAATATATTGAATTAGAACTTATAAAATTTGTTACTTTTATTTTTGTCTATCGGTGTTTTTTAACCACCGATAAATAAGAAAACAACAAATTTCATTAAGCTAAGGCATGCCCTTCATTACTGCATAAACAAATTTTAAACATAGATTGTGAGATACTTTTGGTATTATTGGTAACACTCAACATGAAGCTTCTTAACACGTCTTTTCTCACCTTATTCTTTTTGTCTATTTAACCAACACATACTACAAATTCCCTTTTGTTTTTCATTTATTGATGAATAAATTTCTTAAACCAAGATAGAATTTGATGCTTTAATTCTCACACATCTTACGCAGTATATATTTCATTTATTTAACAAATAATCTTTTTACGTGTTGATTACACCCTGAACATGTTTGAAGAAGTATCTCTGGTTCTGACATTCTGCAAGTATCTCAGAATCTTGAATTACAGAGGGAGAGATACTACCTGAAACGTTAAGAATTTTTTTTTGTATTCGTACGGTTCAGGTTGATTATATTGACGATAAAGAAATGATGATAAAAGAATCAATACTGAAATAATTAATTTATGTATGAGAATTTATTTTAGGTGTTAATTTTTATTTACATTCTTAAGCACTTTTATTCCATTCAATAATTAATTTCTGCAGCATTTCGTTTGTTTTCAAAACAGTTTCTGAGATTGCATGTTAAATAAAATGAAAAAAGAATTTTTAGTTCTGAAGGTTGACTTAGATTTGAAAATAGTTCACGGTCTAAACTTAGTTACTGTATATATATTTTTAAAATTATTATTTTTTGTCTTTATTTATGAATGGCGTGAAAAATAATAAATAGTGTATTATGTGTTATTTTTTTTTTTTTGAAAAAATTAGAGTCGGTTAAATCAATTCTTTTTACAAAAATTAAAAAAAATTATCTATGAAGTTTGAACTTTGATAATAATTCTAGAAAAGATTACTAAAATAAGACATAAGAATAAACATTGTTCGTTAAAATAAAAGGAAAGAGTACACATAAATGAGTCAATTTCAATTAGTAGTAATACTTTAGTCAATTTTGTCCATTCTACAAATAAGTGTCGAGAATAAAATTTGGACCGCAATTTTTTTTATGGTAACTGAATCTAATTATTAGTTTCAGTGGCAAATAGCTTAATAATCTATAAGCTTCAAAATAATTTTCAAATATTATTAATATAAGGAAAAATGTTGTTTATGTATTATTATTTTCTTTCTTCTTCTTCACGTATTTAAATGATATTTTAATTCTTATCAAAAGAGAAACTAAAATATATGAATGCCAAAATAAATTAACTAAAGCAACCGAAGAGACATAAGATAGGAACCGAAATTCAACTAGATAACTTTTTTTTTCTAATCTTTTTTAAAGTGCGTAGCGATAATTTATAAAACAATTTCTTAACGAACTTTTAAATATCTATTATAAATTTAAAAAAGAATGCAAATTATTATTCTCTACACCTGTACCTATTAAAAACATAAGAATGGCACAATAATCTCAGTTTTTTAATTAAAGGGAGAATATTAATGCATAAGCCCCACTCACTCGAACCTAAAATTATACCCCTGCTACTTTTTCTACGCTGTGAAAGTAACTGAATGCATATAAATAAATATAATATATCATCAATTCATATTTACTGTCAATTTTGTATAATTATATATTTAAAATTCTACTAAATAGTTAAATTAACTTAATGTATATACTTTTTTAAAAAACACATCCAAATATACAACTATAAATGTCATGTTTGTTTAGATTTTGACATACATTATTTTTTTTATTAAGAGTGAGGGTCCTAGGCTCTCGTTCATTAAGATTAAAATATTTAATGATTAAATTAGGTTAATCTAATGATACGTGAAGCTTTATTAAAGATTGTATCTTAAAAGAGTTATTCCTAAAGTAATATTAAGTACAAAGTTAGCGTAGCATAAACATGGTGCATATATAAAGGTGGGTTAAATATCTTTTTAGTTGAAAATTGTAATTAGTCCATCTTCCAAACTTTGGTCCAATTTAATCTCTCAATATTAGAACTGTTTGGATTTAATACTTTTAACCAAATTTTGTTAACTTATTTTATGTTTCATATGCATTTTATGTTAGCATAACATTTGAGTTGTTTATATTGTTTGATATAGTTTCACTTAAATGTTAACCGAAAAAAATGTTTAAAATGTCAAATAAACTTAACAAAATTTGACTAAAAAGACCAATTCTAAACATTTCTAAAATTAGAAAACTAATTTGGTCAAAATTTTAAAAATAAACTAATTCCAATTTTATATAAAAAATTAAGAGATAAAAATATATTTAATCCTAAATATCTAACATAATTTTTATCGGTATGTTTACTAAGACAGTACAGTTTTGTACCAAATTAGGAGAATGAACACATTTCAAAAAATTTATCATTTATGGGTAAATTATGCTTCGCACGTATGACTTTACGTGGTAGAAGTCGTGTTCATCAGTAATAACTTCAATCTCAATTTAAAATAAAGGCTTAATTTTTTTTTTCTCAAATAAACTCCCAATTCTTATCTAAAGCAATTAAATTCTTTGGTTTATAAAAATAATTCAATTACATCATTTTTTATATATTGATGATAATGTTGCGTACATCTACAGTTTGTGATATTCTCAAATTAAAGAAATAATATTCTAACACTTAAATTTTTAAATTTGACTCACTTTTGATTCAAGGAAAAATCTAAAGGAATGCTCTTGAGGAATGAGAGAAAGAAAATAATAGCGAATGGCAGATAAAACCTTATATCAGAGTGTCTAAGTAATTAAAGTATAATGTACCAAAGTATTTTGTAAGAGAATACTAGTAGTTTTGTAAAACATACATGATTAAAGCACACCTTCGTTTTGTACTAAAAAATAATATAGAAACAGACATATCTTTATCCTAGGTACATGCTTGCAAAAACATGTTTTATTACACGAGTGAAGGTGATTTCTATGTGTACAAATAGTATGATATATTTGCCCCAATTTTCTTTCAGGGAGGAAGAAAGTTAGAGAAGGAAGAAACAATGAGAAAATACTGGAACGCTATAGTTTCAAGTTGATAAATTTAATAGATCAAACATGAAAAATATTTATAATTATACGAATTTATCGTGATTTAAATGGAGCAGTGTGGAACCCTAGTACAAGACAATGTTGCGCTGTTGTCGTGTTGTGCACATGGAAACACATCTCAAATATCTGTTTCAACTTAAACCGCCAAATTCTAACTCAACGCAACTTCTGGTTCTTATGGTTATGAGGAGGGCATTTACATTTGCCCTAATAACTTGTCGTTATTACACTTCTGCCATTGTCTCTCTCCCCCGTACAGAGCACAGTCTCCTCCATCTGCTTCAACTCTGCATCGACCTTCGAGCTCAGAAACTCGCTCAACAATCTCACGCTCAGATCCTCGCCAATGGGTATGCGCAAAACGTTTTCCTCGCCACAAGGCTCGTCTCTGCATACGCGACGTGTGGCGGGTTGAGATCGTCAAGGTTCGTCTTTGAGTCCGTTGAGGCCAAGAACGTTTACCTCTGGAACTCACTGATTAATGGGTACGTTAAAAACCACAACTTTCACCAAGCCTTTGCTTTGTTCGGAGGAATGGGTCGCAATGGTGTGTTGCCGGATGACTACACTCTCGCGACGGTTTTCAAGGTTTCCGGTGAACTTGAGGACTTGGTTTCCGGGAGATTGATTCATGGGAAGAGTGTAAGGGTTGGGTTTGTGTCGGATGTTGTTGTTGCGAATTCTCTGATGGCAATGTATTGTAGGTGTGGGGAGTTTGCTCAAGCGGTGAAAGTGTTTGAGGAAATGCCTCAGAGGAATGTGGGTTCGTTCAACGTTGTAATTTCTGGGTGTGCTGCCTTGGGAATTTATAATTCTCCCTCGCATGACGATTTGTGGATGTTTTTTGTACGAATGCAATGTGAGGGGTTTATGGCCGATGCTTTTACTGTTGCGAGTTTGCTACCTCTGTGTTGTAGCGATTCTGGTAAGTGGGATTATGGGAGGGAGCTTCACTGTTTCGTGGTGAAGAATGGGTTTGATTTGAAGATGGGTTTAGATGTGCATATGGGGTCTTCTTTGATTGATATGTATTCCAGGAGTAAGAGAGTTGTTATCGGAAGGAAAGTGTTTGACCAAATGAGAAACAGAAATGTATATGTTTGGACGGCAATGATCAATGGTTATGTGCAGAATGGAGCACCTGAGGATGCATTGGTTCTTCTTCGTGAGATGCAAATGAAGGATGGTATACGACCCAATAAAGTATCACTTGTTAGTGTGCTTCCCGCTTGTGCCTCGCTTGCTGGATTAACAGGAGGGAAACAAATACATGGGTTTTCTATCAAAATGGAGTTAAACGATGATGTTAGCCTATGCAATTCTTTAATTGACATGTATTCCAAAAGTGGGAGTTTGGATTATGCAAAAAGGGCATTTGAATCTGATTCCTACTTCAAAGATGGTATTAGCTGGAGTTCAATGATCTCTGCGTATGGATTACACGGGAGAGGAGAAGAAGCTGTAGTTACGTATCACAAAATGCTTCAGGAAGGGTTCAAACCAGACATGATAACAGTGGTTGGTGTTCTTTCTGCTTGTAGCAAGTCAGGATTGGTAGATGAAGGCATTAGTATATATAAGTCGCTGATGACTAAGTATGATATAAAACCAACAGTTGAAATTTGTGCTTGTGTTGTGGATATGTTAGGCAGATCAGGCCAGCTTGATCAAGCCTTGGAATTCATTGTAGAAATGCCTATAGATCCTGGTCCAAGTGTTTGGGGATCTCTTTTAACTGCCTCTGTAATGCATGGGAATTCAAGGACAAGAGACCTGGCTTATAGGCACCTTTTAGAGCTGGAACCTGAAAACCCTTCAAATTATATATCCCTTTCAAATACATACGCTTCCTCTAGAAGATGGGATGTGGTAAGTGAGGTGAGAACAAGGATGAAAGAAAGAGGTTTAAAAAAGATTCCAGGTTGCAGTTGGATAATTGTTGGTGGTAAGACTCATTCTTTTTGTGTTGCTGACAAAGCACATCCTTCGTCTAGTTTAATATATGGAATGCTTGATGACCTCGTATCAATAATGTCAGATGGTTGTGCTGAAAGTGATATCCTGATTTGAATCTGCAAATCTTAAAGTGTCTGGTGAACACTGAAAACTGGCCAGGCCAAGCATTCTATATGCAGATGAGATGCATGGAGGTTCACATGCAGCCTTACCATCGTGAAGAAGAAAACGGGAGGGGAGGAAAAAACATTTCCTTCAAAACAAGCCCATTTTACAGCATTGGTGTTAAAAGATAGCAAAGATCCACATTCTGATTTACGACCTGGATGGCAAAGATCTCCATTTCAAATATAATAGCATTAGGATTGATTCAACAACAATCCATGCCACCACGGAAAAAAAATTATGTGAATCAACTGTTTCAAATTCTTTAGTTTCTCAGGGTTGTTAGTTTGAATGCTTTTTTCGATAGTTTACCATAATTATCTGGGTGAATGATAATTATATTCCGTCAAATACAGGATCATGAAATGGTGTTTAGGAGGATAAATGAAAGTGGATACAGGATATAAGGAATATTTGTATTTTCACTGGAGTGATACTGCTTCAGCAACCTTGTCTTTCTTGCATTCCATACGCAGTCCAAGCACACGAAAAGCCTAGTAGGGTTAAATAATTGATAGTCATTATTAACTTTAAACCGTCCAAATTGACAGACAAATTTTCTAATACGAACCCGTGGGCATTGATTGGGAAGAAATAGTTACACTTAGCTAAATTCTACAAATTATTTCAAAAATAAATATTAAATTTTTTCAGGAATCTCCTTATTAACCTGGCTGTTTAGTAAGTCTTAATCATACAATTTTATATAAGGTGTTTCTACGTCTACCCTGCTAATTTTTTTTTTACGGAGAATGCTAACTAATGTCCTAAGTACATTTGTTAAGGAATAATAAATGTGTTTTGATATCATCATTTTTACATTGAAAGCTGAAATAATTAAATACAGTAATTAAAATAGTATAAATGCACATAATAAATTTTATAAAGACAAAAATATCCTTTTAAATGTGTAGACAATAACTTACTGTTACAAAATAAGATTTTGAAATTTTTAAGGTTTCTACTAAAAAAAATCAATTAAGTCTTAAATTGACACTTTAATTATTCCTTTTTTGTAACATTTTTAGATGTTTAACACTATTTTTTTTGTTGGTTTTTCTGTTAATTTATACTTTCTTATGTT
>Ga0099822_1009979_pt1 | contig 11850 bp, 2 predicted proteins | sample CowpeawhiteBW_FD_76839 | JGI IMG/M metagenome (GOLD analysis project Ga0099822, IMG submission 76839) | Root nodule microbial communities of legume samples collected from California USA - Cow pea white BW | ecosystem: Host-associated > Plants > Roots > Nodule | place: USA: California | collected... | reverse complement strand
TATATATATATATATATATATATATATATATATATATATATATATATATATATATATGCACTTCATATCCACTTTTTTATAGTTTCAATATCAATTAGTTACTTTTATAAAAAAAATATCACAAAAAAAACATGATATTTTCAAATACTCAATATCAATATCAAAATAATGTATTCAATGAAAAGTATTTAAAATAAAATGATAGTTATATAAATTTAAAATTAGAGTACCAAATAACAATGAGAAAAAAGTGATAAAATTATATAAAATATTACACAATTACACATAAATAAAATTTCATGACAACCAAAACATTCAATTAATTTTGAAAACATGAAATCAAGTTGATAAAGTTAAATTTTTTTTTTAAATTATAAAAAGAAAACAAACATTCAAGTTTAGAAATATTTTAAATATACCTTTACTTCCTTTTTTATAAATTATAATGAATTTTTTTATACACTAATAAAAACTACAAATACTTAAATAAAATCACACATAGAAAAAGAATAAGCTAGTGATAATTAAAATTTATACATAGATCTTTCCTCTTTTCAACTTTTTGACAATGCCATTAAGTTATTATATTATATTACATTAAATTAAATGTTTTTATACAATTATGGTGATTAAATTACATTTATGAAATTGACTTAGAAAATAAAAAATAATTATATAACAAAATTAAAACAATATTATACGAGATAAAAAATATCAAATAAAAATATTAAAAATAAGTAAAAATGATAAAATGTGTGTCTTGATATATAATTGAACGAAATTGCACACACAAAAAAAAGAAATATAATTAAATGTATCATAAGATATAAAGTACTCTTCATATATCGATCTGTTAAAAGGTAGTGAAAATTATTTGAGTGGAAGAAAAAAACTTTAAATGAAACAGAAAGTAAGGATAAAAGAAAGAGAATAAAGAAGATAATTTTTTCTTATATTATCAAGTAAATGAAATATTTACATGATTGAACACTTAAAATTGAGAAAGTGAAACATTCTTATGTGAAAAAAATAAATAAAAAATAAAAAATACTAAAATGGACTAGAAATAATTGAATGTGAAACTTAAAAATTATTTGATTCACTAAATTGATAATATGTCATTTAAACATAAATAAAAAAAAAGTATAATTAAGATTACGATAAGAGAAAAGTACATATAAATGTAGATGAATTTTGTGGACGTAAATCAAGTTAAATAATTAGAAGAGAGAACCAAAAAGTTGTGTAGCTATGGATAAACCTTAATGGTGAGGTGACATAGGAGAATCTTGACTCTTCCAAATTGTTTTGGTTTTTTTTTTTTTTTTTCAAAACTTAAAACAAATACTTTACATGTTCTATTCCTGAGTTGACTCTGGATTTGAACCTAAATTGAACTTAAAAAAAATCTATATTTTTTTACACCTATAATTTGGAGCAATATTCTCTATTTTATGCTATTTTTTAAATTTGGAATTTTTTTATAATATTAAATGAACCTTTCGAAGTATACAATTTAAAAAATATTTGTAGACGGTATAACCTTAATTACATTGAGAATTTCAGATCTGACTATGAGCAAAAATAAATCTTATTCAATTAATAAATGTAAGGATGATATATGCAAATTGGACTATCTTAAAAATAAGTTATACCCTGCCATCTATTCCTGAAGAGTTAATCCAAAAATATTCTTTTATTCTAAAATAATTTCATACATAAATATTTTTTTCATTCAAAAAATTAATTTCGAAATAATATTTTTTATGTGGCGGAGTAAAATGTTTTTTTTTTACTATTTCACTTGTTTACTACTATGTACTGACATTTTTTTTTTTGTAATCTTTTTTAAAATTTGTCTTGAAATTTTATTTATATACTTAAATTTATGTGAATCTTATTGTTACGAGTTATACATGTGAAATATATTTTTGTTAAGAAGGTTGATTCAACACTTCTAAAAAGTTTAATCTGAAAATTAATAATACAATAAAATAACAAAGATATTATATTCTTTTCTAATAAGAGTGAGATGTTCTTAGTGGGACTTAGTGAGGGAAGGAAGACCAAGAGTTAAAACTCCCCCTTAAACTCTTTAGAAATCTAAAATTGTCCAAGTTAACATGTGATCTAAATAAACCAAAAAAAGTTAAATGAATAATTGTAAAAAAATATTTAACTTTTGTAAATAAAATTAGTTTAATTTTAAGATGCAATGATTTAATACATAAACATGCTTAAATAAAATACCATTACTTTTAATATTTAACTTATAATTATTATTTTTAAAAATTGTTTGGTATAAACTTAGTTAGGTCACCAGGTAAATAAATATTGTCAAATTGGTTAGTTATTATTTATTTTATATTACTCAACCATTTTATTATAATTTATAATGTTACTTTTTAAAATGCTATTCTATTTCCTCAATTTTTAGTTTACTTAATATTATTCTTTTCATTTTCAATATAAAAATTTGAGTGAATTTATAAACAGAAAGATTTTAAATAGTTTTAAATATATAAATATTTATAAACAAGGATTTTTTTTTATTATAAATTTATTTCATGTGTAAACTAGGTACAGAAACCAATTAGTTTATTTAGGCTTATTAAACCCAAATAAGCTATGGGTATAAGTATTGGAAGGCAAAGTAACAGAAAATTTTAAAGTTTATCAGGTTCAATTTAATTAGGTCTTCAAATTCTTGACCAAAGAGTTGTACATGAAGACAAGGAGTGCATGCAAGGATGCAATAGAAATATGATACTAGCAAAGCATGCTCAAATTTTTATTATTGTCTTTTTTTTTCTTTAATTTTGAATTTTAAATTTATCCGTCTTTGTAACTCAAATTTTAGGCTAAGTAACTTACTCTTTTTTATAAAAGAATTTAGATATATTGAATCAACTCAGAAGAGTATTTTTAAAGTTTTTTGAAAATTGGAATTTTTTTTTTAAATCTTTTATTTAATCATTAGATCAACTCGTGACTACACCAACATTTACCTTGAAACATATATAAGTATTTTGACATCTTTCATTCTCTTATAAATTTCTCTTTTTATTTTTGTCATTGGCCAGTGATCGATCCCGCCATGGGCAAGGTACACATCCAGAGAATGCACATGAAGCCTCTCACATCCCTAGAAGCTAAGACTTGAGGGATTGTGTGGTAGTAGATCCAATGGTAGATTTGGCATTGGTTCAATGACCAATCCTGCCAAACGATATTAGGGAATAGGACTTATAGGGATATAAGCCAATGACATAGTCAATATTCAAAATTAATGTTCATTAGAGGAGGCATGACATTATTGAATTGAAATTGTCTAAGATGAAAAAAAAAAACAAAGAGATTGAAACCCCTACAAAGGAAAGACAAGGATCCCAGGAAAAAGGTTAAAAGGGAATCTGAAATTACGAGAAGGGAGATCACATTTTTTAGTATTTCTAACTGATCGATCTTAGTACCTTTTGTTAGAACAATTTTCATTTTTTTTCCTTTCAATTGTTGGTTCTACTTATTTTTATTTATTTATCTTTATTTTATTCGTTTAATCTTACATTCATCGTCTTCTCTTAAACTTTTACATGTTACATGTTACATTCTCTTAAAATGACAAGATTTAAGAAGATCTTATTCTACACTTTCATTTGTTTTATTATTATTATTCTATGTCCGTACTTTTACTCCATTCTTAAATGCACAATTTCACACATATTTAATATTATGTGTTAAATTTGTGTTAAATGATGAATACCTTTAAGTTTTTTATTTGTGGTCTAAAATTCATAAAAATATAAAGTAGATTCAAATTTCTTTAAGTCTAATCTACTAATTTAGGTTACACTTTTATAGCATATAAGTTAAAAATTTACATTGAAAAATTAAAGTAACACAAAGTATTAATCATTCACAACTTTCTTCTAGTTTATTAGCTTAAGGTTAATCTCGTTTTTACATTATAATCTTTTTATTTGCAAAAATTTTACATACAAAAGAAGTTAAAGACATAATTTTCACTAAATATATTGTCTTCACAACTTATGGAGACATGATACTTATCTATTATATAAACATTTCAGGTTATTAATTTTTAATTTTCTTCTTGTTTTTATAATAGTTGTATTCCTTTACATTTCCTTTCCCTCAAGTGATCTAGAATTCAAACTCTTGTATATAGTGGACATAGATAACATTTAAATTTTGAACTATCAACTAAGTTTTTGAATCATTTGAATTTTTGAACCATCAACTCTCTTCACTGTATTTTCATCCTTCTTTCCCTCTTTCTCTTTCTTCGTTTAGACATTTTGCTATTTGAATAGTAAAACATTTGTTTAAGATTTTCAACTTCATCATCACACTATGATTCTATTCTTCTTCGTTGTTGTTGTCATTAAATGATAACAGTATCTTATTATAGTTTAAGAAAAAAACATCATACTCATTGATTTGTAACTATGTTAGTTTATAATCTATTACATCAAATTGTTTACAAGCTTTTTATTTATTTATTTTCTGAATCCAAATAATTTCTTTATCTATTCTCTTTCCTTCTTTTTATTCCAATCCCATATTTTCACAAGATCATGAAAGTAATGTAACAGAAGGATTAATCAGGTGGTTAGAAAAAAATAGTCCGAGATCTAAATTAATCTTGAATTATTATTTTTTGAAATTTCTTTTTCAAACTTTAGAGATAGTTTGAGACGGAAGGGGACAAGAAGTAGGCATACGTAAGCAAAATTATACAGTGTGCAGATGGAATCCTTCAGTAGTAGCAGCCATCTCGATGTGAAATTTTGTTTGCTATTTATTCTCTTAATTTTTCAGCTGCGATTAGAGACCACGTTACGGAAGTTGTTGGGAACGGGTGAGATATTGTCATCACGTGATTGTCACGAAACAATAAAGGGTTTTTATATTTTTGGTTAGTTTTATTTCGGGGAAATAAAAGGCCACAACTTTTATAATACGCACTTCTGGAAATCATTGTCATATCAGTACATTTCTTCTAAAATAATGCTTTCTACACCTATCATCATATCTTTACACACTCTCATTTACCCATCCATACTTGCATAATCAACGATCAGATAAACAACGTTGACTCTCTTTTTTTTTTTTTTGTTACCAATTCGTTTCAATCCTTACCCTAAACCTAATATAACGTTTTATTGAAAGAAAAGAAAAACTTTACTTTCGATCCTAGTATACTCCATTTTACTAGAAAAACCTTCTTCACATTTTTCATAAGGAAAAAACTCACTGGACTGTTACCTTGCGCTATGTGGGATCCATTACAAGGTACAACGTTCTTTTTATTCACTAGTTTTCCTTTTCATAACCGCAATAATTAAAATTACAAAATCACTTTACAATGTCTCAAATAAAGCTTAAGATACGGTTAGCAACTAAACATTCAAAATTTCCGTTCTCCTTTGTCTTTAAGCCGCAAAACATGGCAAAGGAAGCTTCAAAACTCAAATTCCTTGCTTTATTTTTGTTAGATTTTCTTTTCCACAAAAAAGAATAGTAAAATAATGGAGACCAATATAAAATTGAAAATAAAATAAAAAAGCAAAATGTGAAAATTCACCTGTCAGAGGGTGTGCCCCGTGGATCAGGCAGCACCAAAATCTAGTTAATCGCAAAAGTCCAAATGAAAGGTTTGGAATTGGTAGCCCGAAGCACAATTCTTTTGTTGGAATGGAAGTGATGTCGAAAGGTTGAGTTCATGACTCCTTCCAGCATCTTGCGTGCAACTTCCACATGATTCTATTTCAGTATACCCACTTTGCAAACAAACCCTTTAACCACTTCTACGCTCTTTCCATTCATTAACTACATGTTTTCCAACCAACACTTCCCACTTCCAAACTCAACCGCAAACACAATGCATCCTTTCTATCTCATTACATAAATCACACTGCAATTTTTCATAATCAAAAAACAAAAACCAACTTCAATATCCAATCTCCTAATCCATAACTCCAAATCAATATCAATAACAACATAATTTAATGTCTATCAGCTAACATTAACAGCTACCTACCGCACCCAACAAGGTTAAAATTAAATTATAAGAAAAATTATACACACTAACTCAGGGGCCCACGGAACCGGCTCCGTTGGTTTATCTCTTCCTATCTAGCTAGTCTCATAAAAAAATACAATAAAAATTAATAATAATCAAAAACCGGGAACCGACGGTGGCGAACCGGTGTCCGGTCCAGGCTCCGCCTCCTTCTTCTGCCGCATCTCCAAAACCTTCCGGTGGTGGTTCGAGTGCAACTCGCTCGAGAAAGTAGGGCTACACGCGGGTCTATATTCGGGCAATAACCGACCCGACTTGTACCGAACTCCACAGGCATTGCACAAGGTCTTCGCCCCGAGCGGTCCGGTTCGCCATTGGGGTGTTTTCTGAACGCCGCAATGGCTGCACCGTCTCGCCGCCCCCCCGTCCGACGCGGCCCGTTTCTTCGCCCTCTTGTCCTCCGGATGCTGGCGGTGGACTTTGGACGTGGCGGCGCAAATTAGCAAAGGGCTGAAGGGAGACGACGTGTTGGTGAAATACGAGGGTGACCTTAGCGGCCAAACCCGAACACCGGTTCTGGTTCGCTTGCTCCTTGGCTTCGCCGGAACGAGGGTTTTAAAAGTGAAACCGGCGTTTCCCGGTTCCGGCGGTTTCTCAGCGAGGCTCTGCGTGACGGTTGCGGGGAAGGAAAGAGAGTATTTGGAGAAAGAATCTTCGATGAAATGAGACACCCATTCCAGGTCCGCAACTTCCTCCGCCTGTAAAAATGAAGACTTTGGTGAAAACAGAAGCGAGAAATTTGTTAACGCGAAATGGGAAGACAAGACAAGTACCGGAAGAGTGAGTTCGGCATTGAAATTGTCGTTGAAGGAGGGTTTGCAATTGTGCATGGTGTGGTTGTTGTTGTTGTGAGGGGAAACAGAGGTTGAATGATGGCTGTGTTTGTGTTGGTCGGGTTCTTCGTTTTCGAGGAGCGAAAAGTCGAGGAGGTCGTCGACGAAGAAGTCGTCACAAGAGGTGACGTTTTGCATGTTAAGGTCCTCCGGGAACGCTTGGGGGCTGAGTTTGAGGGCCATTTCTTTTCTGAAACTGCTCTTCAACACTTCTTCCAAACACTCCATTGCAAGCTAAAACACAAGTGGGTTGATTAATTTTTACGAAAAATTCAAAATTGAAAACAGAATTGTGGAACTGTGGTTGTTACCTGAGAGAGAAGAGAGGGAAAGGTGAGGGATGAAATTGAGAGAGAAAGAGCGGAGGATGGTGAGTTGGTTAAGGCATCATTGAATGAGGGCTGAAATGTGCCTCTTTCTTTGCCCCAACAATAAATAATAAATAAATGAATAATTTTACTTTTTTCCTTTTTTTTATCAGTCTCACCACCAATGTTGTCCTCCCAACTCTTCACCCTTTCCATCACCATTATACAACTTTGTTTTACACATTAAGAATAATAAATAATAAAATAGCAACGGTAGATGCTCTTTATTAATATACAAACATTATTTATAGGATTAAACATAAGTAATTTTTTAATTGAAGTTTTATTAAATGTTTACGGATATCATATATGATAATTATGAGGTTGAGGGTTTTTTAAAATAAAATGAAATAGTTTATAAGTTAGTAAATTTTAAAACAATATTACTAAACACTACCAAAAACTCTCATAAGATTTTTCTTACAAATTTATTAAAAAAATATATAAGAAAAGATTTTTTTTTCTGTCATTTTTATTAAGAATTTTAATTTGTAATTGATTCTTTCATGGATAATCATTTCTTACAAAAATTATTAAATTTGTAAATATTTTTTATAAAATTTGTTGTAAAAAGTATTTTATAAAAAATATTTTACAAAAATATTAGTAGTAATTTTTTATAATATTTTTTTCACAATAAAATTTAAAATTTATAAATATTTTTTAAAAAACAACTCAAATAAAATTGATAGGAAATATGAGTTTTTTAACGGGTGAAATGTGTATTAAAAAGTAAATTATATTAAAATATTATATCTAATGGTATAATTGTTAGAAAAATGGGACGTTATATTTTCCATAACATTTTAGTTTAATTTTGTAAGAAGGTTGGCTTTTTAACATGCTCCAAATTAAGACAAAAACAAAAATAAAAATTTGTGGTTGTTGTTATAATTTTAAATTTGAAATGTTAATTTGATTATCGATGTTTATAATATGAGCTTATTATAGTCTTTTCATAAAGAAATCACCATTATATATTTCATTATTATTATTTTATTACTTTTGTTATCATTATTTAATTATTTTTGTTTTATTTATAAATTGAAAATTTTAAATCTATAATTTTGATTAAAATTAAAACTTCACGCCTCATAATACAACATTATATACATAAATTGAATAAAAAATAATATTTAAAATATGAACATGATTTAAAATCTATTATCTGAAATAAATACAAAATTGAAATTTTAAAAATCAATGTTGAAAGAAGAAAAAACATCTTCGTTATTTTAATATTTTTGTTTTTCAAAATTTTTAAATATTATTTAATTTTAATTATAGAAATAGTAGTATTTAAAATTTAGAAGATAAATATAAATTAATAAATCAAAACATGGAATTCAAATTTAACTTTCAAAAATTGAAATCATAACAAATATATTATTATTAATTGTAATAAAATACTAATCATAATTATTGCTACCTGAATTTAAACTTGTAAATTCATTATTTGTATACAATCAAAACGGTTAAATAAATGAAAAAAAAAAATGTCTTGCGTATAGCAAAATAAATAATAATGAATATAGTTTTAATTGATATATTTATGTAATAAGTTACGTATAAAATATATGTTATGTACTAAATAGCATTGATACAAGAGTTCAGATAAAATTATTATTATTTTCTGAAACTTAACATTTTAAACTTTGAAAATTCGAGAGAAATTTAAGTTTACAATTTAAAATAATTATTTTTATATATAATTATTGTTATAAATTTTAAAATTTATTGCATAATTAAGTATTGTAAACAATCATTTGTCATATTAGAATAAAATAAATAATTATAATTGAATTTTTTTATTTTATTTTAAAATAATTATTCGTACCAATAAATAGTTGTTTACTAATGTAACCGACATTTTTTATGAAATTAAAATGAATTTTTAGTGTAAGTCCCATTTCTAACCAAATGCCTTTTTTCCATTTGTAGATTCTATCCAGTTCTCAAAATAAATAATTAATAAATTAATATAATAAGAAATTAAAGATAGAGAAAAAAACAGAAGGCATCGTGCTCATCTTTTCGACCTCGAACTTTTTCTTTTCTTCAACCTTCCACCCTTTTCATTTTACTCTCAAATTGATCTCCCTTTTTCATCTATTTAAAAAAATCAGAGAGTAATATATAAAAATTGAAGTTCCAAGAACTAGAAGTGATCATGGATTCAATTTTTAATAATCTGATGTACATTTATTTTGGATCCAAATAATTGAATTAGATTTTCGATCCAAATCTATTTTTTCAAAAAAAAAGTATATTGAATTTTTTAATAATCCAGATCCAAATATTTAGATCAAGTTTAAATCCAGATCTAAATATTTGGATCAAGTTCAAAATCCAAAATTCATTTTTCATAAAATAAATTCAAATTAAATTTCTTAAAACTTGTGTCCATAGGGCTGACATCATCGAATTTGGCAGATTTTTTGTTGGGGCCAATGAGGCCAAATTTCAGCATGGGATTAACTTGGATGACTTTCGAACGAATTTCGGTCGAGGACGACGTGACCAAATTTGGGCCAAGGTCGACTTGACAAAATTTCAGTCGAGATCAATTTGACTGAATTTCGGTCAGGGCCGATTTTGCCTAATACGACCAAATTTTGGCTAGAGCCGACTTGGCCATATATGGCCACATTTAGGCCAGGGCCTGATCAGTCAAGTTTCGGTCAGAGTTGACTCCACTAAATTCGACGGTCGGGAACGACTTGACTGAACATGGCCAATTTTCAATCACAGTCGACTAAGTTGAATATAGTCAAATTTCGTTCGGGACTTTGGTCATGACCAACTCGACCAAATACGACCAAAATTTCGTTCGGGACCTAAATTTGGGATAGTGTTGACTCGACCAAATTTTGGTCATGACCAACTCGACTAAATTTGGCCAAATTTAGGTCAGAATCGACTCGCCTAAATATGACCAAATTTCGGTCGCGATCGACTCTAACGAATACGATCAAATACAAGCCAGGACCAACTCAGTCAAATTTTGGTTGAGGCCAACACGACCAAATTTTGACTGGAGTCGACTTGACTGAATTTGGCCGAATTCCGGTCGTGACAGACTCATTTGAATACGACCAAATTTCATCCTAGGCCGTCTCAGCAGAATACGACCAAATTTTGGTCAGAACCGACTCAGCCAAATCTCAATCGGGGCCAACTCAATTGAATTCGACCGAATTTTGACTAGAGCCAACTACGCTAAATACAACCAAATTTTGGTCGTGGTTGTCTCGGCCGAATACGGTCAAATTTTGTCTAGGTCGACTCAGCCCAATGCAGTCAAATTTGGGTCGGGGTGAACTCAACCGAATACTTCCAAATTTTGTCCAGGACCAGTTGGGCCAAATTTCAATCGGGACCGACTTGACAGAATTTGGCCTAATTCAGCCAAATTTTGTATAGGGTCACGCCAACTCAATCAAATACGACTAAATTTGGGATAGTCCGTCCCAACCTTGCCTAACCTAACCAAAAATATAAACTGAAGATTTGGATTAGATATTTTGGATTATCCATTTTGAAAATATAGATTTAGAGTATGGATATACAATCCATAAAATATATAAAATGTAGATCAGATTGATATTCAAATCCAATAAAATGGATTGGATTTTTAATAAAATGAATATTAAATGGATTGGATCATAGCAAAAATGGATTGAATCATGAAAATTAGATTTTTTGCCTATCCTTAGTTTAACTTTTTAGATCATCCTATGCTTCCTTCCGCTCATTTAAGAGTTCAATAAATATAAATTATTGTTGTTATCCTCATAATTTTTATTTTTATATGTTCAACAAACATTAATTATTACTTTTACCCCCATATTTTTATTCTTTCACTTTTATACGTATTTAATATATTTTTATTAATACATTTTTTTACAAGAGTATAATTTAAATTTGTTAGAACAAATTTATTGATATATTAACAATTCTTTTCTTAAACTTCTGAAATTTTCAATTAAATTGTAAGGTTTAAAGTTTATGAATATAAATTTCAAGGTTTAGTGTTTACTCACGTCGCACGTTGTATGTCTCTCACGTCTTACGTCTCATGTCCCACGTCTCACTTGTCACGTCTCACGTCCCACATGTCACGTCCCACGTTACACGTCTCACGTCCCACGTCCAACGTCCCACGTCTCATGTCCCATGTTCCACGCCTCACGTCCCACGTCTCACGCTCACGTCTCACATCTCACTTTTCACATCCCACATCGTCTCACATCCCACGTCTTATGTCCCACGTCCTACGTCTCACGTTTCACGTCCCACGTATCTCGTCCACGTCTCACCTTCCACGTCCCACGTAGCACCTCTCACGTCCCACGTCGCAGGTTTCACATTATTACACTGAAATTGTGACGAAAAAAAAAATCTAATTACTTATTTATTACATTATACTTATAAATATTTAGAGGCAAAAATTTATACACTAATATATAATTATATTTAAAATATTCACATTTATATATATATTTACAATACTATATACTTCCTATATCCACATTGTTTAGTACAT
>Ga0099822_1009976_pt1 | contig 11854 bp, 5 predicted proteins | sample CowpeawhiteBW_FD_76839 | JGI IMG/M metagenome (GOLD analysis project Ga0099822, IMG submission 76839) | Root nodule microbial communities of legume samples collected from California USA - Cow pea white BW | ecosystem: Host-associated > Plants > Roots > Nodule | place: USA: California | collected... | reverse complement strand
TTTCTATTTTTTTTTTTTTTTTTTTGTTTTTTTTTTTTTTTTTATTTTTTTTTTTTTTTTTGTTTTTTGTTTCTTTTTTTTTTTTTTTTTTTTTTTTTTTTGCATTCATATGGAGTATGTCTGAATTGATTTTGTTATTTTGTTCGGTTGAAATCACGGAGTCTTCGTATTTTCTTCACTAATCCTCGTGTGCGATTGCGTAGATCTCCCTCTGTTGTTATTGTGTTTTTTGGTTGCTGGTTGCTGAAAAGACTGAAATAGGTCGAGTGTGGGGAAAATAATGCCGCCAAGCGGAAAAATCTTGTGTTCCCTTTTTGATCGAATTTGACTGAAACGTGACTTGGATAATAGTATTATTGCAGTTGTAGAACTTGTGGATTAGTTTTCGTGTTGTTTTTTTACGAACAAATAATCGGTTCTGAAAATTCTTACAAGGAAATGAATTCTGTTTTACATTTTTCTGTTTGCAGATAATCCTATTGTTGTGTCAATCTTGGATGGAAGTACTCTACGTTTGTTATTAAAGGATGAGGACGACTTCGCCATGTTAGCAGAAAGTCTATTTACCGAATTAGATGATGAAGATGAGGGGAAAATCAGCAAGAGTGAAATTCGGAATGCTCTTGTCCAGATGGGAGCTGAGATGGGTGTTCCTCCTTTCTCAGGTTAATATTACTTTTTAGTTTGGGTTTTGTTCGTTTTTCCCTTTACTTCGGTTTCTGACTTCCGGTGAATCAACTATACTTGTACTTGTAGTACCTTATAACTAGCATGGTAATTTTGTATCTTCATCTCAAATTCTCATTATTATATTTAAGTTTTTATGACCCTTAACTGTAAGATGTAAAGTATGAGATACTTTATTGATTCTTCTGTCCTCTTGATTACTATGCTCTTTTGGCCCTGCCTCTCAGTCAAAGATATATCGAATTCCGGTTATTAATTTAGACATATCGAAATCAAAGATGTAACATGTTTTATTCATGGAACCTTTTTCCTTGCATGAGCAATAAGCTTCTGCTCTATCTGGTTCTGCACTTTTTTCTTATGCTCCTAAGAATTACTATGATCCGCTTTATGTTAGATTGATAAAGGCAAGAATCATGATTGTACATGGCAATCTAGTTTTTTTTTTTTTTGCTTTTTTAGTGGATTTGTGGTGCGAGAACATTTTTCTTCTTGTAGTTGCAAATTTTAGAAGGAAATCCTGCAACTGGCATAAGGTTACAAAATAGGAAATCCTCCCTGAGGCATGTGTATAAAAATTCTACCTCTGCTTAGAACTGGCCGAGTTCATTGTTTCCAGAGTTTGCATCACACAGTAACAGACTTTTAGAATGGTTGATGTTATGAATTCCGAAAAGTATATAGCATTTCATTTTCTTATACCAGATGAAAAGAAGATTGATCCTTTGGATTTTTATAATCGGATACTGACTTCTACAGTTCTATTTTTTTTCCTCACTTAAGGAGGCTTGCACTTCCTCACAGACCACATGCTATGCAACTTGGTTTTGACATTTTGTACTTGTGAAGATGATTGTTATCTGTGTTAATGTCTTATCTTCCATTTGCCTATGTAGAATTTAGCTTGATTTGTAGAAGGTATGTCTGTGTTCTTTGGCTTTGGAATTCTTAGATTATGATTCTATTTATCGTAGATAATGTGTTGGAATGCACACTTATATCCATTTAAAGAAAATTGTGAAGTATATTTTCCATTGTTTGAAACTGGGCATAACATGTGCTGTTATTATGATATCTAGGATTTATTTAATACTTTTGTTAGCATATATACATGGTGTCGAACAAAACTGACCTTTTGAGCATAAATGAGCAGAATTTCCAAAGCTAAATGATTTATTGAGAAAACATGGGGCGGATGGAGAAGAAAAATTGGGTCAGGCACAGTTTGCGCAGCTTCTGCAGTCTGTAATGCAAGATCTAGAGGAGGAACTTTCGAAAGAGAATGTTGTTGTTATCCGGAATATTCAAGTAGTTAATGGCTCTAAGCTAAGACAGGTATCTTTCACATATTATTTAAAAACCCTATGTTTTAATTTTTTTGTTTTCATATATGCATATATTCTTCACCATGCTATCTACATTTTTTCAAATTGAAGACTGATCATCCTTTTAGTTTATAAAAAATAAATCATCATCATTGAAATACATAAAAACCCATTAAAGCGTGTACCTGTTTCCCCACTAGCACACTCTGATTTATCAACTTTTATTGTGGACAATGGTGCAGCTATTAGCCAATGAACAGGAATTGAACAACGTAGTGGAGAAGGTATTTGGGGAAAAAGTGGATGCAAGGGATGGCTTAAGGAGCACAGAAATAATAAGGAGCTACCTAGAGAAAAACGCAAAGGAATTGGGTCTACCGCTAGTTCAAGCTGAGGTGGCAGCTGTTCTCCTTTATGACGCTGTCTTTGATGATATAGTAACAAAAGAAAAAGATGGTACCGAATTGGATAAAGAAGAGTTGGGAAATCTTGTGAAGGATATACTCCAAAAATTCGCAGAGCAACTTGAGGCTAACCCTTTGCAACAGGACTTGTCATATATTGAAGATGAGTAGAGTTAACGGACCACATTTCGTATGTCATATTTGAAACTTTGCTTCATTACAGAACATTTGGGATTCGCACCCCCTCCCCTGTTGCACCCAAACTTAACCAATATATATATGTATACTGTATACTGAATTATACTTAATGTGAATTGTGAGGGCGCCTTAAATATAGCTTGTTCATGTCATGGGCCTTTTTACCGATCCGGGTAATTTTCTAACGAAATTATTTCGTTGGTGTATAGTTTTAAATTAAGGTAAGTGGTGACTATATTAGTGGTCACAACGTGAACTTCAAATATGAAGAATGCATCAATCAAGGAGAAATGAAACAAAAATTGACAATGTGTATTGAAATAGCTATTATACTTTTATGTTTTATTTTTATTAAGAAGATATAAAACTGTAATTGACATTTAACACTTTAATGTTTTAAATAAAAGTCATTTCTCATATTACTTAAAACATTAATGGCAGTAGTAAACAGGAAAAAAAAGTAACGAACAGAGGACACATAAGTTAGATAATTTATAAATTATTTAAACTCTGCTGATGTTCAATAAACTTGTCTTCATAAAAGAAATTCATGTATAACTTTCGAGCTGAGGTTTATAAAATATTAAAACATTACTTAGTTCAGAGAGAGAATGGGAGGATACTTTTTTTGGTCTGCAAGTGGAGAGAAAGAAAAAAATAAAAGTATTGTACTCGTATATTTAAGATACAACCTCCAACTTTTTTCATAAAAAAATAATAATTAGATTTGTTCTCCAATTAAATGCGAAATTTCACTTCACTAATTTATCATGCCATAATATTTAACAAGCTATTTTGTCATGCAAAATTATTAAAATGAAACTCTCATTCTGATTAGAAATGAAAAAATAATTACACATTATATTCAATTTATGGTTTAATTATTCTTGTGATAGCTGGTTTTGTTAAAAAAATGTCAAATTGGTCTTCCGGTTCTTTTTAATCTCAATTTGGTCAGGATTTTGAAAATTTAACGCAATTTAAATTTTTTCGTTAAATTTTGTGAAACAGATAAACAATTTTTTATCAAAATTGAAATTGTTAATAAAAATGATTTGCTTTGTTGGTGTAATTAACATAATTCTAATGTCAATTTTGATAAAAAAAAATCATTAATCCGTTTCAAAAACTTTAACAAAATGATCAAATTGTATCAATTTTTTAAATACCAAAATCAAATTAAGACTAAAAAAAATTGAAGGACCAATTTTACATTTTCGAACGAAAAGAGAGATCAAATAAATAATTAAACAATCTAAATTTTGTCTAAATTAAAGTTAAAAGTTCCACTTAAATCTTTTGTGTAATAATAAATCTCTTGAATAAATTGTATATTTATAAACGTGTCTTCAATTGTTTAAAAAATGTTATCAATTAGAAGTTATTCTTTCAATTTAATTAAAAATAGATAAGTTAATGTTTTAAAGTTCTTTGAAAGTCTAACTTTACATTGTATGAACAGAATTTGGGAATCATACTTGTCCTTTCGCATACATAGCAATAAAAATAAAAATAACAAATATAATATTAATAAAAGAGGTTAAACTTACTTAATAAAGTAAATAAAATATCAAATAGCATATTTAAAAATAAATTTTAGAAAACTAGATAAATAAAGGACCATCATCACTTAAAAGATCGGACTAGGAAACTTAAATTTATAGAAAGATAAAGGGAAAGAGTGGTTAGTACCTTACTGTTACTGATGAAAGTTGGTGGTCCCAACAAATTTATAGCTACAGACAAAATGAAAACTGAAAAGTAACTTTAGGGTTCTTGTGTTTCACGTTACCGGACTGATTCCTAGGTCCCAATGTTTGCTCTCACAAATTACTCATTCCCGACAACATCGCAAAATGTTGACTACTTTGGTTTTCTTACATTTCAAAGCACAAGCTTAGTTTTTAGTTAGAAAGATGCAAAATCACTAAACATAGTAATAACAATCCAAAGCCCACATCGAGATTGACACCTTTTTGGCCCAGTCTTCCTTTTTCTCCTTTTTGGCTAATACAAAACAATAATATTTTAATAATTAAATTTTGATAATAATTTTAATAATTATTTAATATAATAATTTTTAAATAATTTGAAATATAAAAAAATAAAAAATCACTTAAAAGATATTATATATTAAAAAATTATTAAAATTTAATTGTTAAAAATTTATTTTTCTAATTCAAAATTTCGTATTTCACCACACAAAACTTCAATTCAAACTCTTATCATAAAAAACTCATATGTATTCTTTAACTTCAAAATTGCAACAGATAATTAGTATTTCAAATGCCATGCTATTACCAAAAGATATATTTATTTCGTGAAAAGTATTTTACAGTAGTTTTATATTAATTAGTTTCTTCCCATTTATGTATCTTTTATATGATATCACACAAGAATGATTATTAAGAAAAATAACTTGTGGCTATTATAAAATGATAATTAAAATAATGCATTCTTTATTTCATAATAATCACCAAATAAGAAAGTGTTTTTTAACTTTTTTAAAATACACATTCTCTTATCAGATATTTATAACATAATTACACATATTAATTAAAAAAAACTAATTTTGTTTAAAAAATATTACTAAATAAACAAATTAACTTTATTAAGGAGTTGTAATTTTTTTTCTAACTGTTCATTATTATTATAATAATACGAATAGTCTAGTCATAATATTTAACTCAACTATACAAGGACCAGAATTTTTTTCCTAAAGCCGTAAGAAAAAAAATCCACAAGAGTCAATCTATTGACCACCAAATTATATAAATGAAGAAAATAATTACTTTTATAGATTAACATATTTGTATAATAAGCGGGTATTGATTATTTTTCAGTTTATATTCTTACTACTAATGGTAGACAATATGAATAAATTAATGATGATAAAATTAGATTTAATATTTTCTTTTTATCATTGTTTATTATTATTCTAAGATTAGAGAAATTATTATTTTTTCCCCAAAAAAAAAGATAGAAACAAGAGAGTATCAACCTTTATTAATACCTCTAATTGCACAAATTATCAAAATAAATTCACATTTTGATCAGAGAAAAACATTGAATACAATTAAACTAGTACTTCAAGAAGGGATTGTATGCAAGACTATAAATACTTAGACTTTAACACAAACTAAAATTCCCAATAGAACAACAACACCTTAAACAGCAGTTATTAACTTCACAGAAGCTATAGCTACATAACAGGATCCGTCTCAAACACATGAAACTAACTTCAACAATAGCTAATATGTGACCAAAGATTTCTACTTAATACCAACATGAAATCAACCCCTGCACTTGAAACACTTCAGTAATCTTTAGTCACTCTGTTATCTGTGATCTGCTGATCTGAGTGATATATGTAAAATGGTAACATAAACTAACCCTTCACTTGCAACACCAGATATTATTTTATTGTGAAATTCATACGTTAGTGGCTTTATTCTTTGCCATCTGCAGCCCTCAGAGAACCCAGTTGAACAGGAGCCTGAGTTTGCACCACTTTGGATGATCCATACACTGATAAATCAACACCAGATGCCTTCTCTTTCTCAAGCTGCTCTTTGATCCAAAAGTATGTGATTCTTAGCCCATCCTGCAATGAGAATTGAGGTACTTTGAGTAAAACTTAGTATCTTATTGGAATTTGGATTCTCGGCTAAGTATTATGTATTGTTCTTCTGCTGCTGTGTTTTCAAAATATATTAATAACATTTTTAAAGTACTAACATCAGTGTATGTTTAATGTTCAGTACCAACAAACTCAGCAGAGAATTTGGACTCATCTTATTGATGAAAATCCATAAAAGATAAGATCCACTACACAGATCAAACAGTGGAATGTGAAGTAAAATGTGATATAATGTTGACAAGTAAATAAAAAATCGGTAGGAGATTTATCAGATATAAGATAATTTTACAGCCACATAGAAAGAACATATAAAGAGAGGAAAACATGGTGACTTTCCCATCACTAAAATAACAATAATACCTTCAATTTCATAGTTGGTGCCCAACCAAGTTTTTCTTTAATTAATGTGTTGTCTGAATTACGTCCTCTAACACCTTCAGGGCCAGGAATGTGGTGTATTGGTATAGTCTTGTTCTCAAAGCTAAGAACAATCTCAGCCATCTCATTCATGCTCACCATTTCATCACTTCCAATATTCACTGGTTCCCGGAAATCTGATTTTGTCAATCTAAACACAAAAAAGAAAACAGCAATGTGATTTAAATCTTACCAAATAATTAGAACTAACCAGCAGAAGACACTAAAGAAGGTAATATAGTCAAGCACTGTACAACCAAACAGGCAAATCTTAATTCTTGTAAAGTCACTTCAAACACTCTTGCTTCCATTAAATTCAGCAGATATTGTATATTGAGACAATAACATTTCTTCCCAATCTATGCAAATCTTAAACATCTTCAGAACTAGCAATTTCAGGATAAACATAGAAATTTTGCAATTGTTTTCATTTGTAATTGAGCATGAATATGACTTATTAATGACAAATACACACTACTGGATTCATTCTCAGCTTTCAATATAACCAAAAACATGTATTCATAATTCAAATTTTAAAATATGAGAAACCCTATAAGTCATAATTTCTGATATAACAGTCATTAGCCACAAGATCAGTAAGGCATACCTGAGTACACCTTCAACACACTCATCGATAAAGGTGAAGGATCTTGTTTGCAATCCATCTCCCCACATCTCAAATTGGTCTTTGGAAGTAAGAGTCTTCCGACAAAATGCTGCAGGAGCCTTCTCCCTTCCCCCTGAAGACAAACAACAAAGGAACAAACTTTCAAATCCAAAAGAGCTATATAAAAATGTAAACAACTACTTTGTCGACTTATAGATATGATATAACACCAATTAGACATAAGTCAAAACACATCAGAGAATGACACCACCTTCAACCCAGAAAAGGTAATGAGTTCGTGAATCTTCTACCTTATATGTTGTTCAATTTTCTTATTTTTACCAAATATAGGACTTAAACTCACTTAGATTTCCAACAAGAACATACCTTTCCATGTCCCATAAGGACCATATATGTTATGGAATCTCCCAATGCGGCACTCAATTCCAAAGTCCTTGTTGTAATGCTTGCATAACTCTTCAGTTGCAAGCTTCTCAAGCCCATATGCATCTTGTGGCTAGAAAAAGTCACAAATTAAACATGCCCTTGATAACCTAAGTATACAAGTGAATAACCAGCATAACTTGAACAACTAATTAAAGGGTCAGCAACAAACCTCAGCAGGCCAGGCATCAGCCTCCTTCAAACTCACATTTGTTTCCAACTGTTTAAATTCAGGGTAGATACAAGCACTAGAAGCATAAAAAAACCTAAAACAAAAACAAAAACAAAAAACCTTCAATCATGACACAGACAAAGCCTATTATGCAATTGAAAGTGAAAGCGCAACTCATGTTTGTTCAAATTCAATAACCTCTTAACACCATTGATCCTGGCAGCTTCAATCATGTTGAAACTAATCATGGTGTTGTTGTACATAATGACAGAGTGATTTGACTGGATGAAACCCATTCCACCCATATCAGCAGCAAGATTGAAAACATGATCCACACCCTTGGTTACTGTCAAGCAGTTATCCATAACCCTAAGATCAACAAGGTGGAACTCATGGCAGAACATGTCTTCAGTCATGTGCTCATTTTTCTTCCAATCAGAAGCAATGATGTAATGCCCCTCAGTCTTGAGGCGGCGCGCAATGTGTGAGGCAATGAAACCACCAGCGCCGGTGATGGAAATTCTGAGCTTTTCAGTGGGCCAGTAAGGTTCCCTCTCAAGGTTTTGGTAAGTGTATGCTCCATAGTCGGTGGTTCCGGAACTCCCCATGCTGCACCACCCCACATGAACGAATTAGTCAGAAACGCATACAATGTCACCAGAAACAACAATTTCACCATCAAGTTGCTTTTTTTAAGGAAGAATCAGACAGAAGAAAAAAAAAACACAACCTTCGTAGATGAAAACCAACCAACAGACATTAGAAGAACAACATACCCCAAAGAAGGGCACATGGCGGAACAACATTATGAAAAAAGCAATAAAATAATTAAAGGGTGCATGTAAAAAACATTAACTCGCCGATACACAAAATTTCTGGAAAATATTAGTACCGAAATAGGTGGGAAGTAATGAAATTAAAGAAAAACAGAGAAGGAAAGCATGAAACATAAGAGAGTGACAAGACATTAAGGTTGAAGAATACCTGAGAACTGAGAATGAAAGTGAAAAGGATTGAGAGAAGGAGAAGAAGAGAAAATGGTGTGCATGTGTTGTGTGTGGTGGGTGTGAATGCTATATATAGACGAGAGTGGCAGTGTGTGAAGGCAGAGCCACTCATGTATCACTTCTCCCTATCTATTAGATCCATTGGAGGCAAAGGAAACACACATTAAATTTTACATTTGCTCATGAAAATAAAAAAAATAATTCTAAATCTATTACTTATCTTTAAAATATCAAATATATATATTTTTCATTTAATATAGTTATGGTTAATATTTATAAATAGATACACCAATAGTTATGAATAAATAATCCACTTAATAACATGTATGTATGAGTATGATAAGTAAGTTTGTTGAGTTTTAGAATAATTATCTTCGAGAATCATATCTAAATGAAAAATAATATAATTATTTCTACACGGATAACACTTGCAGGCATATCTAACTTTTTTTCCTTATTTAAAATTTTAACATGTCAATTCATACAAATATTTTAAAATAGTTATTATCAAATAAATAAATTTGTTGTACATGAAATAGATATTATACTCTTATACTATTAAAACATTTTAACAAACTTTCAAAATTATTCACTTGCTTTAAATAATTTTACAATATATCATTCATGCTCGACCATTGTACAAATATTTTATTTTGGTTTTAGAAAATCTGATATACCTATAATTTTAAATTTCCATGAACCTTCTATTTGTTTGATAATTAATAAAAACAAGTATCTTCAACTAAGTTCTAAGCATGAGTATAATCTTTAATTAAATATATGTTGATACCTTAAAATCCATCCAGTTTCATTTATTTCTTATCACATAAACATTTATTAAAATAAATAAATACAAAGCAAAACGCAGTATCAACGGGTTTTTTCAATTACTAGAAAGAATATTCACCTTCAATACGTATATTCCAAAAAAAGTCTATATTTATTGATTATACCTTCTAATATTATTGTCTTTTGAAAAAAATATTGATGGAAAAATGAATATTATTTTAATAAAAATATGTAATTCTTTTTTAATAAAAATTAATGCATCGGCTAAAGAATAAGTACAACGAAAACATTTATGGAACGTATTGAATGCCTAATTAATATTAAAGAATAGCATTCTTATCAATAAAATATACTTTTAATAGTTCGATGCATTTAAGTTTGACTAATGTTTCTTGATTTTTGATATTAAATGGATATTAAAATATTTTTAACATTTATTATAAAGAATAAGAGACACTCTTCCATTTCTTTTTAGGTGTTGTTTAAGATTATTTTGCCAAAAAAAAGAAAAAATCTTAATAAAAAAAATTGTTATTCGATAATATTTATTCTATCCCTTATCATAATAAATACACATGTATAAATTAATTAAATCTTAAATTAAAGTAAGATTGCATATTTTTTAAAATGTAGTTAATGTTATCTTAAACTTTAAACAAAGTTATGTGGAATTTTTTTTTTAAATTGACAACTAAAAAACATAGAAAGTAAATTTAAAAGAGATTGTATATTAAAATAAAAATATTAAAGGATAAAAAAATAATAATTGTAATTTGGTCCTATTGTTGTATTAATGACATTCAATGTTATATTTTTAAACAGAACTTTTAGATAATGCTATAATAATATAAATAAGATATTGTGATATTATATTTTAAGAAACAAAAAAACACTTTCATTTGAATAAAATAATAAATTATTTTGCATCGCTATGATCATATGGATTTATATTTTCTATAGTAGAGATGACAAAATATAATCAATTGTTGTGATCTGAAATAATATTCAAACAATTTAATTAGAAGGGACTACAAGCTAAAATAATATTTGTTTGTAGTTTAAAAAGTAGTAACAACCACTAGAATATTATTTTTGTGTGCTATAACTTGTGTTTATCTTGTTTCTCTCAATTACTAAATTTAAGTGTCTAACGGAAAAGGTTTAAGGTGAAAAGATATCAATAATTTAATCATTTATTAGTCAATAAAAATTTATTAGTCAATTCTCGTACAAGTACTTTAATCGCTTATACTTTTTTGTTGAAATTATTCGTCTTACATTTTTCAATAAATTTGATGTTCGTGATTTTGGAAATCATATTATTCCTTATATACAATAAATTATAGATAAAATTAATTGATACGAATTGAAATGATAAATAAATAAGTCTTACTATCAAAATAAGTTTTGTTTTAGTAATCAAAACAAAGTTCAAATCTCTTTCCGAAAATTCCATATAGTTTTCTTTTTGAACAAATATAGTATTCAGTTTTTCAATATTAACGTAAAGTAATAATAATAACGTTTTTAACTGAATTGGTACTAATGTCAAAAACTGAAACGATCAACGTTAATTTTAGACTAATTGTTTTATAATTTCAAGAAGAAAAAGTAATTACAGTTATAGGAAATCCTTCGTAACGTTGATATTTCATCATTCTGTTGTTTTTTTCCAACTAAAAAAATACAAAACTAAGTTAAATATTTAAATAGATGTTCATAAATACATATAAAAGGAAAAATAAATCAATAAATTGTCATAAACTATAACTAATTTATGTTTAGGATAAAAAAAGTTTTAGAAATAAACATTTTAATTTTTTTATAAATATATATAATGAAAGGTTTATTAAAAATGTGCATTAAACATTAGTTTAAATCTACATATTTGTAAGTCTGTTCGCATTCCGTCTAAATCTATATTTAGAGAAAAAAAATTTATGAATCAATAATTTTATGACTTTATTTTCAAAAAAAAATCACGTAAAATCATTTGAAATTATATTTTATTACATTTTATTATATATATATATATATATATATATTTATATATATATATATATATATATTTATATATATATATATATATATATATATATATAAAAGTTTCTCCTTTAACATATTAATTATATCTATTATATATCTTATATTTATTATATTTTTA
>Ga0099822_1009963_pt1 | contig 11868 bp, 8 predicted proteins | sample CowpeawhiteBW_FD_76839 | JGI IMG/M metagenome (GOLD analysis project Ga0099822, IMG submission 76839) | Root nodule microbial communities of legume samples collected from California USA - Cow pea white BW | ecosystem: Host-associated > Plants > Roots > Nodule | place: USA: California | collected... | reverse complement strand
TCTGTTTATATATTTTATTTTGCAAAAATTGTTCTTTTTTTTTTTTTTGTGTTTTTGGTTTTTTTTTTTTTTATAGTTTTTTTTATTTTTTTTTTTTTTTTTTTTTGATTTTATAATACCCTTATCTCAAGGTGTTATTATGGTTTATCGTATAGGATTGATGTTGCGTAGTGAAGAAATTGGTGCAGCTGTAGAAGCATGGCCTGCTGGACTCTTTGGGCTTGTATGAACATAAAATTTTTATGAATGAATTTTACAGGCTGGTTCACCGCAACCTGTTTCGACCGGTCATCCTATTTTTGATTAAAATCTTATCTATATTTGATTGGAGGGCCTTTTTCTGGGCTCACTTTTCCTAATTGGAATATAACTGATCATGCTGCAAATTTATTATGAAGTTGTATATAATATATAATATTTAAAATTTTGTAAGTTAATTTGTAAAATTTCTCTTATATTAATTTCTCCAAAATCTGTTTTTAACTTATGCATGGGATAATATTATCTCATCGGAGAAACTTGTTTCATTTTTCCTTTTGTCTACTCTGATAAGTGGTTTATATATGTGTGTGTTGTTGATACGAGACAAAAATTTTGAACCTGTTGAAACAATCGTCAACGTTATGTCCTTTTTCCTAGCAAGGAAAAAGAATGTAATATGTCTCAGCTTTCTAATTTCGTGATCAAGAATAGCAGTTTTAACTTGAAAAACTAAATGTCATATTGTTTGTACGATAGCAGCGATTGAGCATATTGTTAGATGGGTTTGACTACATGGATCAATTGACACCATTGAACTCTTTGAAAAATGAATTTTATTTCTTACAAAATTTTAAAGGTTATTTTTTATGTATTTTCCAATGTGTAATGTGTTCTTTGGTTCTTCTTGCAGGTGTCTATTTTATTTCTTACACCATATTTTTCCAGGATAATATTGCAAATTCAGCTCCAACCCCAGGAATTTATTACAGGTTTAACGATTTATTTCTATTCTACCTTAAGCATAAGTCGGTTTTAGCCATTTCCAAGATACTTTTATAGTAGTTTTATTGTTTAAGCTAGTGTCACCACATTTGTATCTTACTGGGCTGAGATCTTGTCAAACGTTGAATAACTGCTAGTTAAATTTTGACTGCATTGTGTTACCTTATAGACTTCTTTTCCATATTTAAGACACTCAAATTTCTATGTTGAAGAACTACTTCATGTTTGCAGATATAACATACTGTATAGTAACTCAAATAATTCCACATTATTGGAAAGATTGTGTTTTCTTTGATATGCATTGATTCATTGAAACTTGTCTCTGCTTTAAGTTGATGGTTAAATTTTAGGTGGTTTATTTTCCTTAAAGGGTGCTTCTTTGACCATGTGTTCAATGACTAGCTCTATTATTATTTTATCGAATTTTAGCACAATATATTGATATACTAGTAGGCTCATGTCAGAAAAAAAATGCGCACCTCTATAAAATACAGAACTTAGGCCTATGTCAGACTATAGGTTATGTAGGCATGCCCTTAGACTGTCAGTAGATACTTATTTACAGTGTATGTGATAACTAAACCAGAGTCTTGGCTAGATGTGTTATGTAGGTAGAATTTTGGTTCAACACTACATATAATGCATCTAGTTAAATGACATCTTTCAAGATTTTGTATGGATGCAATCCACCCTTATTGTTGAAAGGGGCAATCATTCCTTCAATAGTGGAAGAGGTCATCAGTTAAATGACAATGTGATGAGCTGTTTGATGACTTAAGGCAGGACTTTTTAAAGGCCTAGAATAGAATGAGAATACAAGATAATAAGCATAAGAGAGGTGTGTATTATGTTGTGAAAGATTAAGTTTTTCTTAAATTTTAACCCTACAAGATGTACTCGTTGGCTGAAAGACCTAACCATTAGCTCACTCCTCATTTTAATGGCCCATATAGGTCAGATAACCCACAAGCTGGATTTACCAGAGGATAGCAAGATCCACCCAATTTTTCATGGGTCCCCCTCAAGAAGGTAGTTAGTACACCACAGTTTGTTTGATCTCTGCCCTTGGCCTTGGCAGATGACATAGAGCTCCAAGTTCAACCAGCAAAATGTGTCAGATATCAGCTGGGTAGGATTAGATGATTTATAAGTTTTGCTTAGGTGGCACAACTTCCCTCCTCGTGCAGATATTTAGGAGCCAACATTTGCTCTTCAACAAGCCTTTCCTCATTCTCTCTCTATTCTCTGCCTAAGGAAGTGGTGGATCTTTTGCTGGGGACAGGTATTGTTAGTGTTAAAAAGTTGAGTTTAAGCCTTAATCAAATGTGGGACTCCTAAAATGATTCTTTTAATTCTTGGTACTGGTTGTATCAACTTGCAAAGGTGTTATGGTGTGTGGTTCCTGAACTTCTATTACGTGAATACATAAATCATGTGTTGAGATTAAACTATATGGAGACTAATACCTAAAACTATACGCTGCGACTTCATTGAAGTTGCCATGTTGGAGTTTCTGAGAGCTTTGTGAGTGTTTTCCTTGTTGAAGACGACAAACATTTTTTGTAAAGAATATGCAAATGGACTATTTACAAATGATAGAAAATAATTTGATTTAGATACTTATAATTTTGGAAACTGGCTTATATACAACAATCTGAGAAAGTAAAGAAAATGCTTGGGGACATGGTTGGATATATCTTGAATTTTGTACAGTTGTTGAAGTTACGTTTCTGCTCCATATATTGAAAAAGGCGCCATTGGAAGGTGATATATTGAAGGAGCTACCTCTATTAGAGAAGAAGATGAATGCAACAAACCATCAAAGAGGCAAACCTTGTTTTGAGCTTGACATATATCTAGACAATATAATAAGTCATGCAAAACAAACTATAGGTATTGCTCATCAAATGAACAATTTTTTGAACTTTTGTTTGATTGGAGGATGGATGGACATATGCTTTTGTTTATTCATAGCAAGGTTTTCTAATTTTATCTTATTTTAGCCTTTTTGTTTCTTTGCTTTCCAAATACTTTGTGATTGTGCTTTATAAAATGATTATAAAACTCTACCTTGTTTCTATTTGTTGATCAACACTTGCAGGTACTTCACTCTTCCATTTTGGTATCATATATTGCACATTTCCAACAATTGATTCCCAGTAATGTCTGTACTAGCTGTTGACGGTTGGCTTTCTTAGTCATCAATATTTTCAATTTGAGATATGAATTTCTGGGTCTCTACAGGGCTGGCTATATTTAGCTGTATGCCAACTACATTATCAAGTGGTGTCGCACTTACCCAGGTATATATGGTTATATTCTGTTTCCTTTCTTGCTTTCCTTTTGACTTTCTTTTCTTATAAATTTTATATACCTTGTATCTAGTACCCGTAAACAAGTTGAGTTTTGCTTGAGTTTTCTCACTTTGATTCTGCAGCTTGCTGGGGGAAATTCTGCGCTTGCTCTTGCAATGACCGTAATATCCAACTTGTTAGGAATAATGATTGTGAGTCATAAAGAGTTACATATTTAACATTATCCTCAATTAAATCTCGGTTTTTCATCTTTTTAAGTTTATTGCAGAATAATTATATGGCTGTATTGAAATTTAGGGATGAGTAACTCCTAAACTGTGTATTTTGCATAAGAAATGCAAAACATCTTCCTAAAATCTGAACAAACCTCTCCTGTTTTGTGAATATGCTGCATACATTTAAACCCAAAATCTCTATTTTTGTATATAACTGGCAAAAATATCCTTATTATAGATTTTTCCTCATGATATAGACCCTCCTTTATTTGTTAAAGATTACATTTAACCTCTTGGGTAAATACATTACAACCAAATCCCTCTGTTATAGTAAAAATTTGAAATTGTTGAACACTTATGTGACAAAAGTTTTAAAATAACATTAAATAACATAAAATAGATAAATACATTAAAATTTCATATTGAAATTAGAAAGATTATTTTAAATTTTTGTAATTAAAAATCTAATAAAAACATAATCACATGACTTATTAATAAGATTGTAACATCCCATTTAATTATTAAGCGAAAATTAAAAGAAACGTCACGCAAAGATAGTACTATAGCGTAGTCCTGGGATCCTTAACACAACCCCTACAAACTGGGCACACCACGATGCCAACGGAAAACCAGATAATAGTCTAACAGATGGGAGTAGAGTAGTAAGGCATAAAGCAATACATGGGCCATAGCCCTAAAGAAAACCCATAAAGAAAATAAAGTCCACCCCAGATGGCTAAGCAGTGGAATCGCCATTGCCTTGTTAACCGCGAGAACCTCGTCCATCTGCTCCCCATCAATTACATTGATGATCATTGCAAGAAGAAGAGTCACATACAAGACAACCATACAACAAACAGGGTAAGCTAGAGTAAAACAGTTCATCAAGTAGATACATATCATCACACAATCCAAGCATTTCATATATCATCCAAACATGTTTTGACTTCTCAAACAATACACTAGACCCTGACTCGACTCATCCGGATACATATAGTCTGGTCGGATTCAGCGGATGCTTGCACTTGTGGTGGATACCTCTGCTCACCCCCGAGCTATATGTTACAAGTGTTACAATGAATCCATTTCCCTCACGACAAGGTTAGTCCTTAATGAATTTCGGGCCTCCTGCTACTCTCACCACAGGAGTTAGTCCGCTCTAAGTGAGACTAACTGACTCCTTAGAGTGTCAGGATGCAACCTTACCTTGAATCCTTATTAGACTATACAGATGGGGCACCACCATGAACACCCACTAACAGGGGTCATGGAATTACGTCCCGACCACTGAAGCGCAACTCCGGAGGACTCACCTAGAGGCTCCAAGGAATTACACAATGACACGGACCAAAAATCATACGTCAACAATCAAAGAACACTAATCATGGTTACAATTTCATACCAACCTCTGAAAATGAATCCTCATTCGTATCACGTGTTGAACCCATGCCACCGGTCATTACCACTCCATGAGTATAGGGCCTCATCTCATAACAATATCATGCCTCTTTAATTCCAACCCATTCATTAATTTCACATGCCAAGATCCCTCAATCACATTTAACCAATTTATAATACAGAACATACCATGCCTTTCATTTCACAGACTTCATACATCATACAAGACACATCATAAACCAGCAATGCAATTACCAATTTAACAAAGTCCTCCAACCTGCAGTGTATCTCGCTCAAGCCAAGAGCCCTCGCTCAGGCGAGAGGGGTACTCTCGCTTAGGCCATAGACTCTCGCTTAGGCGAGATCACGACTAGTGCTGGGACTTTTGCGCAGGCTCTCTCAGGCGAGTCTTGGCTCGCCTGAGCGAGACAACCTCTCGCCCAACAGCGAGGTCTCTCACCTGGGCTAAACCACAGCAGCATTCCAGGCCTTCACTCCTCCTCGCTTAGGCGAGTGGCTCTCGCCTGAGCGAGACTGGCCTCGCTCAAAACCAGAGTCCTCCGCCTGGGCAAGGGTTCGCGAAACCCTTGGTTTGCACCTGCAAGTCTCGCCTGGGCGAGTTCCTCGCGCCTGGACGAGATTGACAGATCTCGCCACTGCTTCTCTTGCAACAATCACATGCTCGCACCCAAAAGACAGTACATGGTCGTTCACGCATTCAACACAATCATACAGTGCATACAATCATCCAACAAACTCTAACTCATTCAGAAAACAATCAAGACACTGACTCTAACTTCCCCGTACCTGGAAAAGATTAGTAGAGGCCCAGACGGCACGACAACGAGCACAACAACTCTAAGGATGAACTATGGGGCTGAAAACAGGGTGGAACAGAACCAGGAAATGGAGTTAACAGAAGCTCTTACCTGAAATTACGAAAAGGTGAAGAGGAACCAGCACGAACAAGAAGGAATACTTACATGGGGTAACAAGCTCTCTTAGCTCAACGTGACAGTGAAAGCAAACTCTAGCAGGGGGTTGACGGCTGCAGTCTTAGGTTCTATGAAAATGAGTGAAAAGTGTGACTTAGGGCAACGAAGGATGGTTTTATCTACTGGGCCAGCCCTTAGGCCCACTCACAAGGGCAACCCCTTAAATTTAGGGCAGGTAGAAATGAAACATTTTTAATGGGCCTTACAAAGATCGAATACAACTACTTTTTTAGAAAGTTGACTTTTAAGAATTAAATACTGAAAAATGAAATTATTTTAATTTACTTATTAATATATCACTTGATTAAGTTTTTATTGAATTTTTTGTTTCAATAATTTGGAAACAATTCTTATTTGTAATTTTGTTATTAACAATTTTTAATATGCAAATTCCTGATGACATTTTGTTGTATTTCCTTCATGCCATTCCATTATAAACAATATATTCTGAAGGTCCTACAAGATTTTATTGAGATATTATTGGAATAGAGATATGTGAAGATATCTTAACAAATTGAATACACACTGAAGGAAATTGCATATTAAGCTAGAGTAACAAAATGTCATATTGAGAAGCATCAATTTTGATAATGGGGCCATCCTCCAGCCCTCTATAATCCTCTATTTTCTCACATTTAATGTTTTGTTAGAATATTGGGATTCTTATACTGTTGGCCCACATATTATATTAGTAGTATTGGACGGGACTTGTACTGGTTGTATTAAATTAGCACTTAACATAAGTTTTGTTGTACTTGTTATCTTGTATTAATGGGCTGGGTCTATCTTTCTTGTACCGACTTTTGTCAATGTAAATATAGACACAAGGGAGATTAACAACATTTTTTTTTACTTTTATTCTCTTGATTTTTCTAACAATTAATAACACGATTAAATTATCATTATGCATCAGCCTCATATATCACATCTCACAAAAAGTAATAAAATTAATATTTTATCTCTTGTTGCTTTTCATCATATCAAGTCCATATTATTTCAATATTTTTGTTGTTACATTTTCTCCATCTAATTTAATTATAGTTTTTGTTATATTTATGATAATATTTTATCTTTTAGATTCCACTTTCCATCACAAAATTTGTAGCTGCTGGAGTTGGAGTAGCTCTACCTATCAAGCAATTATTTAAAAGTCTAGTTCTGACCATATTAATCCCCCTTATCTTGGGAAAGGTAATTGGGTTTTCTTTTTCACATACCTGATACTGTAGATGCTGTTTGAATAATTCCAAGGTGATCTGATTCTGGACACCAAAAACGTGTCTTCTCTGTGTGGGCTTACTGCTGGGTTCTTTATGTTCAAAAGGTTGTGAAGTAAATATCTTCGAATTTAGTTCTTTATGTACACTTTACTGACGGTATAATACATTTTTTGGCGTTTGCTATTTGGTCTTTCGAGCTGATTGCCCAAATTCTTATTACATCAGTTTCTTAAAAGTATTTTAATCTTCTTTGTTGCTTTGAATGGGCAGGTTCTACGTGAATCTTTCAAAGGTGTGTCCATCTGTTTATGCTTATTCAAGTAGCTTGTTTTCACATGTTTTGATGGATAAAATAACTATTGACATTATTAAATGAAATAATAACTGACAATTGAACGAAATTGTAATGCAGAGTTTCTTTGGAGGTCATAGTTGCAAAGTGGTATCTAATAGTTATAGGGTAGATAATTTCTTATTAGATTATTTACTTGCATGTCATTTGTCATCATCTCTACGCATTTGTCATTTCTTTATGTCAAGATAAGGCTGGTCAACTTAATATTTTCAAAATGTTGTTCTTACAGAAATCCACTATAAAATAATGTAAAGCAAAATAAAAAGGTACAAAAAAAACAAAAAAACAAAGTCAAAGTAGCAGCAATGGCTATTTCTTCAACAACTTTTAGATAAAGCCTGGTGCTTAAAAGGTTGTACGAAGTAAAGAAACGTGCCTAATCTTATCCTAAATTAAATATTAAGACGACGGAATCTTCCTTAAAATTAGTGACTGAGAAGTTTCAGGAGATACTTTTTGTGAATTTCTGGAGAATTTTTCATTGAGATTATGATATGATATATGTAAATAGATACAACTTGTATATACTAGAATCATAAAGGATTGAATTATCTTCAAAGTTCATAATTTCCCAATGTTTCATAAAGTTTATTGTTTCCAAAGTTTTAATAATTACCTTTGTGATTACCAGAACTCCACCCCAATCATAGAAAATATTATGTACCAACTTTGTGAAAAATATAGTGAATAAGTAGGCTAAGAGGCTTTGTTAAGAAATCTGATGGTTATCAAACATTGAAGCTAGCATATTCAATGATAATTTCCTTGCAAGGAAATTTTCCTTGGACAAAATGACAATAGATTTATATATATAATAGAGACTTGGGTATTGTAGAGTGCGCAAGTCTCACATCAAGAAGTATGGGATACTCAGGTGGAGTAATTAAGTATTTGGTTCTCCCCTTCAATAGCTAGTTTTTGTCAGTGTCTTGGAAAGGGTTACCTATGGAGGTTTCTAAGTTGTGAAAGGTTTGGACCAACAAAAAAGTTAAGTATCACTAAGGGAAGAGTTGTAGAATACTGAATTAAAACTAAAACTGTCCAGAACATAGGATGATAAGGAAAAAATTTGGAATATCTAATGTTTATAACAAATTCAAGATTATTCATAGCGTATCACAGATTCAATATTGGGTCACCCTCAAGGCCTCCTCTGTCTCAAAGAAAAAGCTATTGGTCCATGGATTTCCTTGTGCAATATTAAAAACTACCTGATCCCATGATTCAACCTAAGAGTCTAATTACCTAGAAAGTCATATCTTGAGACCTAAGAGGCCCAAGTGCACCAACAATGTGCAAGGAAGCAGAGGAGTCATGGCTGTCAATTGATAGATACCTGGTATTATGGGGCCTAAATCTCACATTGAGTTGTATTAAGTACTCACTGGAATATTTAAGTGTTTAATTCTTCCTCTTTAGTAACTAACTTTTGAGGTTGAGTTCCTTAAGTTCTTAGGTGTTTATCAATCCAGTTGTTACAGATTGGTTCAAGTTGAGTTCACAAAGAGCAAAGTAATGGTGAATGACTTATGGCTTCTGAAATGAGGTCCTCCTACCAACATTCCAACTAATTGAAGCTGGGTAACCACAAACATATGAATGCCCAATGCCTCCTCTATTGCCCTGTTTTCTGTAGTTTTGGCCATGAAACTGAGCATTGCTCACACGCTAGTCTGTGTTTCACTGGCTGCATGTTACCAATTTTGCCCAGGAACCCAAAAGACAGTAAATCTTCCCAGATTCAATTTATTCCCCAATCTTCTCCAATTGACGAGTCTTGATTCTTCTTGCTTCATCTTTACGTGCAAGTTCGCTATCTATTTCATGCAAATTCTTGGATTTAGCTGCCCTTATTAATGCCATTACAAGATCTTTCAATAAATTTATAAGTTCATCTTCAAGACCTTCCTTACCTTGCCTTCCCAGGAGTCTATCACTCTCCAGTCTAATTTACCCAGTCTTGTGACTTCCCATGTCAATATTAAAAAGGGCTCAGTTCTACAATCTACACACTCCATGTCTAACCATGAGTTTTGTGAGCGAGTGCAATGGGATGTCACATTGATTACAGATATGACAAATATAAGCTACATTGTAGCTTTGTTGAGTTTATTAATTTGATGTATTGTGTCAAGCAGTTGTTCGGTCAGGTTTAGTTTCTTTGTTTTAATTTTAATTAGCATTAGTTAGTTTCATGCTTCACTAAAATGCGACCTGTAGTAACCAAAAGAGCAAATGAGAAATATTGTCTTTTAAGAAAAAATGTCTTTGTCAATCTTATGTTATGGGTACACCTTTGTTGTCTGTCTGTCTTTTCTTTAGTGGATAGGAAGAAGCATAGGAGAACTCTGTTGGGCATGATTATTTGTGCTTCTTTTTATAATAAAACTTTTCTTTTATAAGTTAAATGATGTGTTTGTAGAAATTTATAATAATTAAGCTTTTAAAAAATAGAAATTAAAAAGGCTGTTTTAGTGCCTTTTTCAAAAGTCAAAACCCTATCTTATTATCATTTTTTCTTCTTATGATCACTTTCATATGCTCTAACCTAGTTTTATCTCTGGTTGCAATCATATCATATATTTTTCTTTGCTTGAACAATCAGGCCCTTAGTTGTTGCACATTTAAGGATATGCTATTCTCCCTTTCCATACTTTCTCCTTATTTTTTTCTCACCATAACATTATCATATATTAATAATATTTTTTTATTTTTATTTTTATATGTAACATACAGGTGTGGCTGACTTTGTCGACAAAAACCGCAAGCTTTTCTCACTAATCAGTGCGCTTTTCCTTAGCATTGTAAGAACAATCCCTTTGCAGTGTTCCCTGTTTCCTTTCTGTGTTGGTGGTTTTCCTTGCACCAAGTTGATGGAAAGATTGCATATGTTTTGACTTGTCTTTTTAACATGTTCAGAATATTAAGTTGTAAGAATGATGAAATGCATTATGCTGTTTCTTTTAATTGTTTATATTGTTGGACCAGACCAGTGGTGCATTCTATGTAGTAGAATCAGCTCATTAAATTTAATCATTGTTCACTAGTGAGCCATCCTAAATATAAATAACTCAATTATAACCATCAGTTTCTGAACAAGGTAGTATTGTTCTTGGCTTAATATAGCCTTTAGAATGTTGTCACGGTTCACTTCACATATCAATTGAGTTCTCATGACTCCTTTGATAACATGTTTACATTTGTTGTGATGCATGTTGGGTATCAGAGTACCAGCACAAGTACTCACAACTAAAATACAAGATGAAAATAAAGGAACAAAAATAGATAATAGGCAATGAATATAATTTATTCAAGAAAAGGAAAAATTACATACCATTCTCTCTAATCCCAAGGAGAAAACAATGACAACCCCTCTCTTGGAAATAGGAAAAACTAATACAAGGAGAACCTTAAAGGAGAAACTAACATTCTCTCTTAATTCTTCTCTCAAGCAAGTAAAGTAAAAGGAATAGAAAGGAAAGACTTTTGGGATGATTTCCTAAGGAAACATTGAACTCCTTTTATAACATTAAAAGTAAGTCCCTAAGTAAGTTCCCATCGATGTGGGACTTCTTTTCTCACAATCTCCCACTTGAAGATTTTGATGAAATTAATCAAATCTTCACACCATGATTTATTCTCTGTCTTCATGTTGCTTGTTCATATGGTAGACTTCAGTAGGATTGAATCCACGTAGACTTCATTGACACATAATTCTGATCCTCCAAAACGTAATGCAACACCCGAGGTTCCTTCTAAGGACCTCTTGTCAATACTTCACTGCTCTCCACCAAACCCGCCATGAACCTACTAACCACTTCCACTGCTTGTGCAATGTCTGGCCTTGTACACATCATAGCATACATAAGGTTGTCCAACACCGATGCACTCGGTACTCTAGACTTCTCCATCCTCTTCGCTTCACTACTAGGACTCATACGTGAGGAACAATTGATAGAAAGTGGGGCCGAAATTGGCTTGCAATCTTGCATGTTGAAGCGTCGCAAGATTATCAGTAAGTATTTCTTCTGAGAAAGCCAAACCTTCCTATCTTTTTTGTCTTGGTGTATTTGCATCCCTGAAATCCTTGTTTGCTAGTTCCAAGTCCTTCTTCTCATACTTCCTAGCCAATTTTGCCTTCAATTCCTGAATTTGAACTTTGTTGGGGCCTACCTCCAACATGTCATCCACATACAACATCAATGGTCTAAACACCCAGTCTGTTGTAACTGAGGCTTATGAAGGAATCAAATCTCTGGTACAAACACCTGAGCGCCCTCTTTAAACCGTACTGAGATTTGTTCAACCATGCAAACCAAGTTTTCTTGTTCTTTAACGCCTTCTGGTTGGAGCATCATTTCATTTCTGCTTAACAATAACCTTGTG
>Ga0099822_1009952_pt1 | contig 11876 bp, 3 predicted proteins | sample CowpeawhiteBW_FD_76839 | JGI IMG/M metagenome (GOLD analysis project Ga0099822, IMG submission 76839) | Root nodule microbial communities of legume samples collected from California USA - Cow pea white BW | ecosystem: Host-associated > Plants > Roots > Nodule | place: USA: California | collected... | reverse complement strand
TTATTATCTTTTGATATTTTATGATATAATTAAATAAGATAATTATTTAAAAATATCAAATAAAATATCTAAAGATATATTTTCCCAAATTATCTTTTATGATAAATATTTATCAATTATCAAAACCCTTCTTCTGGAAAAAGATAGAAAAACCTGCATGGTCCAATTTTTGTTGCCCGTTCCCTCTTCTTGGCTTAGCCAAACTGTTTCACTTTTTCAAACTTTTCTTGCTGTCTTCTTGCAATGATTGGCTTGGATTTTTGTGATTTTGATAATTTCCTATTCTTTGATTTATCTTTAAGGTGTCATGAAGTTTTAAGCTATGTATTTCCACACCTCCATGAGCTCAAGTTAGCTACAACTACACTAACACACCTCAAAATATCCAAAAAACATTTATGCAACTGAAAAGCTATTTTTAACACCTTTTTTGTATCTCATGCTCAATAAACCCAAATTATAAGAAATCCCAATTAAATCAATTTTTTAAGAACAAAATTCAATTAAAAATCTAGAAATAAACATTAAATGAGGGAAAAAATATGCATGCATCAGTATGCCTCTACATTTTCCTTCCCATGGAAATGAGGAAGGTTAACTCTAACTTCTCTAGGCTCTTGGTGTTCATGGTCCCTTCTTGGCCTTCTAGGTGGAGGAGGTTGATAGTATTGGTTCAAAATCCTACTATCGTCCTCATAGTGTGTGAGTTGTGTATTATGTTGGAAGCTTCGCCTTGAGTTGCTCACACTCTTACTCCTACTTTTTCTTTGTCTCAACTCTTCTTGAACTTTAACTTATTTTGCCTTAAGTATCCTAAGCTCCTCCTCTAAGGTTGTAAGATATTCATCCCTTTCAACTTTTTCTTTTTCTTTTAAAATGGATTCTTGTCTTTGCCAAATTTTTAATAACTTTAGTTCTTTAGCCAAGTGTTGTAAATTAGGCACTTCACTAGAGTCATTACCAATTTGGTAAGATGGAGCCTTAGAAGGAGCTTTAGACATCTTAAATTTTTCGAAAAGATGTTATGCAACAAACAAACTTGTATCTCAAATTCTAATTCCTTAAGAGATTTTAAGAAGCAAAAGAACTTTGAATTCACTTCTAGGAAAAGGAGGAGAATAACTAAGGATTACTTAAAATCCAAGCCTTTCCTTGCCAAAGCTACCTTAAGTCCTCTTACAACTAACCTCTCAAAGGGAATTAGGTTTGAAAAGCTAGTAAACTCACACTAAACTACAAACAAAAGGAAATCAATCAAACTAAACTATGCAGCCTAATGGTTGAGTTAGAACACACTTTGGAACCTTCAAACCTCACCAACGAAAAATGAATTTAATAAGAGATTAGAGGTTCGAGTTAGGAGATGGGATTGAGTACCTATGACTCCCCCAAGACACCTAACTTTGCCATGAATTACAAGTCCAAACAAATACAAGATTACAAATCAAAAAATTGTAATACAAGCAAAGATGTTGTGTATTTCTCTCCAAGTGTTTTACTCCTTTTTCTTCTTCTCTCCAACTCAAGCTTTGAGGTCCAAAGAGGTTTCCAATGCCTTTAAGGGCTTCCTTTAGTCTTGGACAAATCTCAAAAGTTCCTACACCACATTACAATTCCAAAACCGGGAGTAGAATGCCAAGGATAAAGCAAATAAAGGCGAAAAAATGAACAAAGAAGCTGTTCAAAAGGAATTTTAGGATGACAAAATCGTGAGTTAGGAAGGAGATAAGCAAGAAAATAAAGGCTAAGAACAAATGTTAGGCACACAAAAGAAATACCTAAAGAAAAGCTTTAGAATAGATCACAAAAAAAAAAAACACTAGAGTAGAAAATGATGCTTTTTGTCTTTAAAAGCCTTAAGCTAAAGGTGTACTATGGACACTCTTTTGTTTGCATCAAATGCATGAAGCTTGGCTACTGGACAAAGCACATATATCAAGTAAATCAGCCGACCAAATCAACATTATAATGCTTACACGACTTTTGGTGGTATTGGTCCCTTTTTCTACTTCTTCTTTTCACTTTTTGCTTTTGCTTTTCTACTTTTTCTTGCTTTTGATGTATCAAATGTTGTGATTTTTTTCTCTCTTTCTTTTCACATTTTCCAGCACCAACACATGTAAGACTCGAGAAATTTAAATAATTAAGTAAATAATTATTTAATAATGCGGGTAGTGAGAGCCTTTATGACATTTAATACTAACATGTATCACATGTAAAAGTATTAGCTCAAATGGTTGAGAGTACTTGGTTGTGTGAGAAGACTTGGGTTCAAGTCCCATGTATGCCATTTATGTGTTAATTTATTGATTATTTTTAGTAAAATGCTTGAACATGTTGAGTGATAATATAATCTTAGAACTATAAGAATTATCATGAAACATGAATTGGTTGAATGGTTGTGCATTGATTTGACATTGGAATGGTTATGGGTTCAAATTTTGGTAGATCCAAATTAAAATTTCTTTTTGCCAAAATTTCTTTTGCCGTGAATGTGAAAGGGCAAGGAAACCCTAGCAGTTAAGAGGGGCTGAAAAAACAACCACTAATGAACCTTGAATGGCAATTAAACTCCATGTTTAATGTCATTTTTGTTTTGGAATTTATGGTGCTTAATCAAATGAATTAAGAGCATTGTGAGAGAGGAGAAAGGGTTTTCTGAAGCTACCAAAGAGGGAGTACTATGGAAAGTGTGTTGAGTGTGTGCAAGGAGAGAAAAGAGGGAGTGAGAAAGAGTCTTGAAGGAGGAATTACAAGCTAAGGTTAATTAGGACCAAGAACTCAAAGATTTACACACTTTTGGAGGAAGAAATCCATGTTAGGGGAGCTGTACTGCGTGTTTATTTTAATTGTATTTTTTCTGGATTGAATGGAATGCATGTGAACCTTGAGTTTGCCAAAAATATGATAAATTGTTCATGTTTATGGAATTTTCGAAAACCGTCTGGCGACGTTGAAGACCCGTCAGGCGACGCATGCTGCAAAATCCAATTTCTAGGTTTCCTCTATGAACCGCCAAGCGGCTGCATGTGTCCCGCCAGGCGACGCGAATTGGTTTGGCCAGTTTCTCGTGGTTTCATGATTTTCTATGATGTGGATGATGCTCGAATTAGTTATTATATATGAAATTGCATACTTGTTTATTTAGTTACGTGTTTGTAATTATATGACTAAGGATAATTATGATTATGGAGATAATTGGGTGTTAAGGTTCATGTGGTGCTTGCGGAGGAATCAACCAACATGAACTATGTGTATCATTTATGATATGATGCATGAAAGTAATTCCGAATTGAACAAATATGATGTGTGAACCATATAATTATGTCAAGACGAAGGTGGGAAGGGTTGATTTGGGGTTTTAGGGTTTACGCAGGTGCAGAAAAATCTGTGATTTTTCTAGAATGGTATTCACTGCCTGGCGACAATTCATGTTAAACAACCTAGTTGTTGGGTTTCTGTTAAGAACCGCCTTATGGTGAAGAGTTGCCTCCAGACAATGCGGGTGGTTTTTTGTTCACGGAAAACATTGTTTTTCATACTTTTCGTGCAACAGAAACCGCTGGGCGCTGTTTTATACCGCCAGGCACCAGGTTCCTGATTTTTGGGCGCTAGGCACCACCGTTTTTCCTTGTTCGTTAACCATTTGATTTAGGTGAAATTTTGATAGGTAGTCCATAACATGTAGTTCTTCACTTTGAACGGTGGAGATTTGATTTGGAGGTCAGTAGCTAGAGATATATGTTACTCATTATTGCTGGTTTTGAAGTCTTTAAAATGCATGAATAAGCTTTTGAAAATTTCAAGTAACTTCCGATGAAGCATGATTGGGTTATCTTGTAAGTCTCTATGAATTTGAATGTTCCTTTGGATAGTCAAATGTTGATAATTGGTTTATTGGTGCATGCATGTGTGTCAATATAAATTAACTTGTTGCATATGAGAGGCGATAGTGCTATATTAATTTGCATTGGTGCATAGGATCATGTGCTTAAGTTGTCAGAGTGCTGCTGCTCTATATTTGTTTGAGCATACATCATTCATAAGTTGGAATTGAAGCGCATGGCGCCTGGCGGTAAGGGTTGCCCCGCCAGGCGATACTTGTAGAAATAGTAGCATTAGAGGCGCTTGGCGCTTCGAGGCACGTGTCCCCCGCAGGCGATCTGGAAGCGAGTTTCGCATGACAGCTCCAGGGCAGCGCTAGGCGATGATGCAAAGGCATAAGCTTTGTTTGCTTTGGATGTGCGTGATCTACAAAGCTTTGGTGATACCTTGAAGGTCGGCTTGTTAGGTTCCTTGAGTTGTGGCTTAGGATAAGGGTTAAGCACATGACATTCCTTGAGTTGTGGCTCGGAATGGCATCTCTTAAGTTGTGGCTCAGGATGGCGGATGAACACGAGGAACTCTTGAGTTGTGGCTCGGGTTGGCGAGTGTTGCCGGTGTGAATGTGCATGTTGTAGCGTGTATGGCGGGTCCAAATAGATTGCCCTCCTTGGTATGATACCAACAAGTTTGGTAGTCTTGGGACGTTACGAATGTTATTCGTATTGGGAATTCCACCTGGTGTTACAGAGTGTGGTTCGTAGCATGGTTTCTCGCACGTGCTTTACAAGTTGTGGTTGGTAGGTGTGGCAACAAGACATCTTGAGGTACTCATCGAAAGACGTAGAACACGGGTAACATGGTGGTGGCCATGTGATATGGAATCAAAGGATGGAATTCCTTTGGTGTGTTTGTATGTATGTATGTATGTATATATATATATATATATATGATTGTTTAATTGTTAGCTCACCCTATCTACTTGTGTTTTGCGATGATCGTGTACGCGGTACACGGGAGTAGATGATGTTGTAGATGAATCTAGTGAGGCATAGATCCGAAGCGGGGCTAGTATGGGAGAAAAGAGTTTTCTGAGTTTTATGTTTCTAAATAAATTGTAATATTTTATATTACTAGACTTTGATGATTGTAATGAAGCTTATAATTATGGTTTTAAAGTTTATTCTATGATGAATGAATGTTTTAAATTTCCTGCGTTTTGGGAAATTAGAATTATATTAAATGAGGTTTAATATTATTTTATTCTATTTTATTTAAAATTTGTAATATCTGGGCGGGATGTTAATTTCGTATCAGAGTAATGGTTTTCAAAAGATTTTTTAGCCTTGGGGAGTGAGCTTGGTAGGCACACTTCCAATTGATATTACCTAGTGCGGGATGTACAATTGGCTACTGAATTGCAAAAATCATTAGAGGAATGTGTTCTGGGAATTTTGGAGAGAGTGGCACGTGTAACAAAATCTAGGATTTCCCTAGAAATTGATGCACCGCTTGGCGGGATGTAATTTGCCACCAGGTGCACGAGGTTGACTACCAGATTGATTGTTGACTTGATAGGGGCAAATTGGATTGCGGTGTGGAGGCGTATTGAGTAGTGAATCAAACCGTAAGGTGATTTATATAGTGGGATCGGTAGGGTATTGACAAGGGACTTTCAGACTATAAAAATTAAGAGTGGGAAGCCATGGAAGAGGTTTAATTTTAAGTCTTGAGATAAAATTGGACCATATGATGACTGGATTGATATCAGTATTGATTCTAATTGATTATGATGTTAGGTTAATATTAGTGGTAGAAAGCCTATTATTAACTTAAGGTTGTGTAGCTAAGGATTACTAATTACATGATTTTAAATAGGGATTACTTGACGTGGAAATTAGGTTGGTGGGAAGGTACTGTAGGCACTCCTAATGTGCAAAGAAATGAAAATTTCACTAGTTGAGTGTCAATTTTTTGTTTAGCACAAGTGGGTTGCATTCTTAAGGGAAATTGAGGGATATCATATTTTAAGTTGTGAATGATGGTAGATATGGTACTAGGGGATATATTTGTATTTAGACATTTATATAAAAGAATTCAACAACCTAGATGCATGATATTGCAGGACTAAAGTATTGAAACTTAGTTAATAGTGTGAAAAACCAGTAATGTTTGTTACTAGTGTAGCGCCTAGCGGTGTTATTTTACTTGCTAGGGGATAGCTACATTTATAGTGGCTCTAAAAGCATGTGGTGCCTGGTGGTGAGGGTTGTGCAGCCAAGCAACACCTACAGATAGTGGGATCTGAGGCGCTTGGCGTCTAGCGGCACCTGTCCCCTGCAAGGCGGTTTGGAAGCGAGTTTCGCTTGGTGACTCCAGAACAGCGCTAGGCGATAATGTAAAGGCAAGGCTTGTGTTTTACTTGCTTTCGATGTGCGTGGTCTACAAGGCTTTTGTGATATCTCGAAGGTCGGCTTGCTGGTGTTCCTTGAGTTGTGGCTCGGGATAAGGGTTAAGCACGTTGCATTCCTTGAGTTGTGGCTCATAATGGCATCTCTTGAGTTATGGCTCGGGATGACGGATGAACATGAGGAACTCTTGATTTGTGACTAAGGTTGGCAAGTGTTGCTGGTGTGAGTGTGCGAGTTGTGGCTCATACGGATGAGTCTAGATAGATTGCCCTCCTTAATATGTAGCTGACGAGTTTGGTAGTCTTGGGACGTTACAAACTATGTTCGTATTGGGAACTCCACCTGGTGTTACAGAGTATGGTCTGTAGCTAGTTTCCCGCATGTACTCTACAAGTTGTGGCTTATAGGTGTGGCAACAAGACATCTTGAGATATGCGTCTAAAGACATAGACCATGGATGACATGGTGGTGGCCATGTGATATGAAATCAAAGGATAGTGTTCCTTTGATATAAAAGTGCTTAAGATGTATGAATTATATATGTTTTATATACTGTTAGCTCACCCTATCTGCTTGTGTTTGGCGATTATCATGTACGCGGTACATGGGAGCAGATGATGTTGTAGGTGAATTTGGTGAGGCATATAGCTAGAGCGTGGGCTAGTCTAGGAGATATTTTTTTATCAGAGTTTTATTATGTTTTTGAAGAAATTGTTAACTTTTATATTATGTGATAGACTTGGATATTTTGTGTGAATTTTTATAAGCATGGATTTACGATAATTTACAATGAAATAAAGTTTTAAATTTCTCGCGTTTTTGGGAAATGGAATTATAATAAATGATGATTTATTCTTACTTCTTTATTTTATTATTTAAATTCGTAATATCCGATCAGGATGTTACAGAAGATATCATGGTATAACATGTAGGTTGTCTACTAGCAACTTTAATATTCTTAAACTTTGTGTTAAGAATTGTCAAACCGATCCTTTAGTTTTTTTTTTTCGTTTCAATTTGGTCATGATTTTTTAATTGGATTAAATTTGGTCCTGATATTTTTAAAAGTGATTCAATTTGGTTTTTACCGTTAGTTTTTGACAAACAATGCTAAAGTCAGTGTTATACTATGATGCACATATACTTCAAATTGGGTCACGTATTCGTGTATTTGTGTCTGATACTTTAGATATTTAACCAATACTTATAAATAAAATATGTAACTTATAAAACAATAGTACTTTTATAATGACAATAATTTATAACTTTTTATGTTGAAAACGTCATTACATATGATTTTAATCTGGGTTCACACAATAACAATCATATATTTATCATGTTTCAAGAATTATTGTACACTTTTAAATATGTATATATAACATATCGGATACGTGTTGTATCCGATACACATAACGTATCTATCCGTCATAGGTTCTATGTAACTTCATAGTTATGTCACGTGGCACAATCATTGTGACGTGATAGTAGCAGTGTTTTGTGATAGTGCCATGTGGGCATAATCTCGATTTGGTCCCTACATGTAGGTGACCAATATTTTAGTCCAAATTTTGGTAAAAATGAAGCAATATTTTCCTCTTTAAATTGAGACAAAATTTATTTTTTGTATAAATTTTATATGGATATTTTTATGAAAATGGAAATTTTTATTAAATATATATAGAAATATTTTTAAATTAACTTTAAAATCTAAATGAAATATTTGGAACAGGTCACATGGGTTAATTGATATCAAGGTAATACTTAAATCTTAAGAAATTATACTATTCAACTTATTAATTTTAATTTGTTCATGTGGTTTTTGGTTGCATGATTTGTGTTCCGTTTCACATTAGATTTAATAATCACATTCAAACTCTAAGAGACATGATTTTAAATAAATTTATATAGATTTCATCGATACTCAGTGGTATAAATTGGCGCTTAGTGCCAAAGCATTCATAAAGTCATAGTGCTAAATGGTATAAATTGACACTCAGCGGCCTGAAGCTAAAATGCTCCCAGACTTGCACAACAAGGCTAGCGCTCATTGCCAGTCTGCTACCGCTCAACGTTATATCAAACATCAACAAATGCATTTTATGATTTTGAGGGTCCTTGGAGTTGTTCAATTGATAAAATTGGTACTCCTTTTTCAAAGGATTGGTTTACAATAGTTTTAAAATATGAAACTCGTACCAATTTGGTTAATTGCTCAGATTCTAAATTCTCTTAGTCAACATAAAACCAATCCTATCTAGCACAAACATTTTAACATTTAACTATCATCGTAATCATGCAAAATTCATATAAGTAATTTTAAATCAAACTAGATTTATCAAAAAAATTGATTTACCCCCAAATTCATTCTAACAACAACATGAAATCATTAAGTTAATAACAACGCATAAAACAAGCCAAGACCAGCTTCTCTTTCTTGTTACCCAACTTAACTAGCTCTAAAAACATTAAAATGCTTCTAACTACACATGATGCTCTATCTACACAGAAACATCACAAGAATGATCAAGATATACTATTATATCACTAATCACCAGTTACTCTTATAGAAGATTAAATAGACACATGTAGGTGAAAAATGCTCACATGGAACATAAAAAAGTAGACCATAAAAAGGGGTTGAAACTCAACAAACGCGAACAGAGAAACTAATTGCTTAAAATTGAAGAGCTTGCCGCGAGGATCACTCCTACGGTCTTGGATCTTCAATCAGACAAATAGAGGAGAAGAACACTTATAGAGAAGTCAATGAACTCTAGAAAAATGATTTCTAGAGGGATTGTGTGTTTTAAGATGATGAAACTCATTTATAAAACCTCCTATTTATATGAATCCTTTTAAACTACTATCAATTCTAAAATACCATTTTCTAGGTCTTCATAATTTTGTTGTTAACTAGATGATATAATCATTAACTAGATGATATGATTCTTATTATTATTTGATTTTGTTGTTATATAGATAAAATTTCATCTCTAATTTACAAATTAAATCATATATTCTTTTGTCTTCAATCTTCTCAAAATAATTAGTTAACTTGTTTTTTAAATTGAAAACAATAATCAATCAGCAAGATGAGTGTGATCAAGAAAGAAATAAGTAATTGAAGAAAGAAAGAAATAAACTAAGAAGTGAATCGAAGAAATAAAGATGTAAACTAATAAGTGAATTGAAGAGAGAATGAAGTAAACTTGCGAGTGAATTGAAGAAAAAAAATTATTACATAGTTCCATTGACGATAAAAATTATATAGTTGAATGAAAAATAAGAAAAATAGTTTAAACACATTATAATTTTTTTAATAAAAATTGAATTGGTATTTAGAAGTTAATTAAACTATTTATCAATCTTAAATGTTGATGTACTTAATTCACTTCAGTTAAATATAGTGGAGGCAACTTGATGAACCCTAAAACTATTTATCAATCTTAAATGTTGATGTACTTAATTTACTTGAGTTAAATATAATGGAGGCAACTTGATGAAACCTAGATAGAGTTGGTCGTTAACTGGATGAACTTGATGGAATGAACGGAGGAAATTGAAATCTTTTTGCCCTAGAATTGCATTTGATTGAGTGCTGATTGTCCTGCTTCCACACCAAGAACTCTAATTTTTGTTTAATTCTAGACACTTTATTCACATTTAGAAATTGTCTTCACGCTGGGTGAGATATAACTTCTGTTTCACTTCCAATTGCTCTTTCTCATTGGGTGTGTCCTTGTGTTGTTGGTGCCTAAGAAAGATGGTAAATGGCACATGTGTTGTGATTGTAGGGCCATCAACAACATAACCATCAAATTAGGCACCCAATCTTAAGACTTGATGATATGTTATATGTGTTACATGGAGCCAAAATCTTTTCAAAAATATACCTAAAGAGTGGTTACCATCAAATCTGAATTCAAAATGGAGATGAATAGAAAACTGCTTTCAAAACTAAATTTGGTCTTTATGAATGGTTAGTCTTGCCTTTTGGCTTAACCAATGCTCCAAGTAAATTCATTCACTTAATGAATCATGTCTTACAGGATTGTATAGGTAGATTTGTCGTTGTTTATTTTGATGATATTTTAGTTTGTAGCACTAGTCTTAGTTTTCATATAGGTCACCTTAGGGTAGTTCTTTCTCTTCTTAGAACTAATAAATTGTATGCCAACATATATAAGTGTACTTTCTATGTAGATAGTGTTGTCTTCACAAAAAGTGCACTTCTCTTGGTGCATGCCATTTTTCATGCTTCCCTATATGCACTCTAGGTGTAGGAGGTTGATAGTATTGATTGACAATTCTATTATCCTCCTTATAGTGTGAGTTGTGTTAGATTTTTAGAACTTTTCTTAGATTGGGTCCAACTTCTTATCCTTTCTTGCATTTTCTCTTATCTTTTGTTAAGAAGCCTAAGTTCTTCTTCTAGGATAGCAAGATGGGCATCTCTTTCAATTTTCTCTTTTTCTTTCAAAATTGCTTCTTGTTTCCTCCAAATTTTTAGTGATTTTAGTTCTTGGGCTAGTTGAGTTAATATTTTTGGAGCCTTCTCACTAAAATCACAACAAATTTGGTAACAAGGTGCCCTAGACATCTTAAAGATTTTCTATATGTTGTGCACAAATAAATAATTATATTTCAAAAAGAATTCCTTAAGAGACACACTACAAGAAATTCATTGATTACCGATGGATATGTTCCGACGGATAACTATCCTTCGGTAAAGTTTATTTTCCGACAGATGTACCGACGGATATTGATGATTTATTTATCGACGGATATTGATGTGAATTGGGTTTCTTATACCGACGGAAGGATCCGTCGGTAATGTCGTAGGTGTAAGTTACCGACAACGTTTTCATATTTACCGACAGAGAAGATCCTTCGGTAAATTCTCGGCCAAATGAAAAGAAGATTTCACTTTCCCCTCCACCATTTTCAGTTTACCCCTTTCCCCCAAAATCGCGAAAACCTAGTGCCTTAGGTTTTGATCAGAAAATCGTCGTGACCACCGCGTGTGCCGCTCCACCGTGATTCTTTTGTTCATGCCCTGACCTTTTCATGCATTCTCCGGCGCAATCTGCCGCTGTCTCATCTTCTTCGTGCATTTTTCGGCGCGAGCATCCTATAGCGTAGTGTGTGTAGGTCTTGGATGGCGACACGTTCTTCGGCGACATCAATGTTGTAGTGGTAAGTGTCAACTGCCATGATGTTTGTTTAAATTATTTATCCCAAAACTTGTTCTTACTATAATTGATTCTGAAATTGGTAAGGGGAGATGATGTCCGGTTGGGTTTAGTAGTGGCGGGCAGGCGTGAAAGCTACAATATTGTGGGTTGTTTGCAAGAGACGTGAGGCACTAGGTTTGATCAATTTTCCCTTTCTGACTTCACTACATTTCTGAATTGATTGCTTTGTTGGATCCGAATTTGATTGCTTGGTTTTGTTGTGGATTCCATTAAGTTATTAAGTTGATTGATTCATTGTGTGAATGTGTTCATGTTGTTGACATGAGAAGTCAAGGTGGTTTGCTTCTTGAAGATTTGATGAAGATTGAATGAAGCTCTTTTGAACTATCTTGAAGCCATAAACATTGGAATGAAGCCTACATTGATGAAGGAAAGGAGATTTGATGAT
>Ga0099822_1009943_pt1 | contig 11880 bp, 9 predicted proteins | sample CowpeawhiteBW_FD_76839 | JGI IMG/M metagenome (GOLD analysis project Ga0099822, IMG submission 76839) | Root nodule microbial communities of legume samples collected from California USA - Cow pea white BW | ecosystem: Host-associated > Plants > Roots > Nodule | place: USA: California | collected... | reverse complement strand
TTTAATTTTAGTTTCCAACTTTGGGAATAATTACAAAATTTTGTCAAAAAACTGCCACACCCAAAAATAAAAAAAAAAAAAAAGAAAGAGAGACTAATTTAATATTTTTTTTTTAACTCTTTGGCACTCATGAAAATCATGTGGGGCCTCATGAGTCAGTTATGAATTATTAGAAGCAAATTACTGCACCAACCTCACAAAACTTAGAAATTGAGAAAAAAAAATGATAAATGAGACCACTGACCTGATTACCAATTACCTTGTTCTTATGTTCAGATAAGCATGCGCAATTTTTTATTTACTATTTACAATATATAAATTATGAAAAGCTCATAATTAGAAATTTTTTTAGGACCATATTATGATTTTGATGACCACATACTTAGAAATATTTTTGAACCAGTGTTTGCTTCATTACTCTGATTCATATTTGGATTTGTAGGACCTCATATCAAGAACTTTCTCCATCCCAATTATGAAGTTTTGCATCATGGAGCATGCTCATGTCACTTTGCTTTCACCAACTTTTATTTTATGTCTATGCACACCACCCTTTTTAGCTAACAAATTACTATTTGTCTCACTAACTCAATCATGCTGTCCAAAATATGGGCCAGAAGTAAGCCCATATTGTTTTAGAGGTTAGGTTTTTGACAAAGGCCTACACTGGCTAATTACTAACTGCAACCAATACTAAGAAAAAAATAATCATTATTACTAACTGCACCCTATATACTAAGAGAAACAAATTAAATATCATCTCTCACTGCACCTGTGTCATTACCGTTGTACTCCCTTCTTAATTACAAAGGAAGAAGAGAGAGAGCTCGTTCTTCTGGAAAACAGCTCACCCCAAAATGCATTACGTGAAGCTTGTTCCTGAAATTTTATTTTAAAAAATTTCAAAAAACTTGTTTCAAAAATTTCTAGAGCAAGTAATTTGAAAATCACTTTCACAAAAAGGAAAAATGGTTACTTTATAAATTAAGAAGAAAAACTATACAAAAATTGATTTTATAATTTTCCAAGAAAATTTACCCAATTAGCACTCTAGATTCAAGGATTATACACACACTTCTTAAAACAAGAATGAAAATGTTGAATGATGTAAAAAATTGATTTGATGGCAAACTTTTTTACCCGAATATTACCTTCTAATTAAATATAAATCTAAATTCTCAGTCTTCAAATTTAACTAATCTTAATTTTAATCTGAAAAAAAAAGATCTTCACGTACCTTATCAAATTTTGTGGGCGTAAATTTGATCAATCTCATTTTCAAATTAATTTTTAAACTTTATTAAATCATATGGAATTAATAGACGTAGTTATAATATATTTTAATTCAAAATTCTTCTTCATAATTTATTCATTATTTTATTTTAATTAACTATGTAATTCTTTTATTCTTATATATTGTAATATAGCTTTTATTATTCTCTATATATAAATTAGAATAATTATTTTAAATAAAAAATAAATAAACATTATTCGATTAGAGTATAAAAGCTTTTCAACATTTGAAAAAAAAATTAATTTATCATTTTAATTCCTTCATAAATAGTAAACAAAGTTATCTAATTAATTTGTTATTTAATATAATACAACCTTCATTATCCTCCAAATATAACTTACTCCAACATTTGAAATTGTATATTCATCTTTTTCAGATTTATAAGTTTTATTTTAAATGTCTAGAGAATTATAGATAACTGACTATTTTTGGGAATATAAATTGTTTACCATATATCTAAAATATAATTTATATGTTCGAACTATAATGTATTGTAAATTATAATACAACTCACATGTTTAGTTTTATTTATTAATTGTAAACGTTTGCTATATGTCAGATATATTGATTAGATATTTTATATCTTATTTTTTATCTTCTTTTTATTTGTTATTATTTTTTATATAATTTGTAATTTGGCCTTAGTCATAATCTTTTTATTATAATTAGAGTATCTATTTGTATTTTCTATTCAAGAAAAATTAAATCTCATACCTAATTTTTCACTATATTGAATATGATATCTAGAGTCAAGTTCTTTTGACAAACTTTTTTGCCACCTCTACTCCTGCAATTCTCCTTATCACTGTCGTCATCGGAGTTTGTCATTGTTTGCGCCATATCCACCATTGTTTTTTATGTCTCCATAATTGTTTTCGTTGTTGAAGCGGCTTTTTAAGTTAGCGATCCCCCATTAGATCATTCTGGTCAGGCGACCATTATGCCGTTAAGATTGTCGCTATCGAAGTTGCCATGTGTAATCACATGCCTTTCCACGCTTTTCGGTGCATGTGGAGACTTGATCTGCCTCGTCTCCAACAACAATCATCATCATCGAGATCACTTCTTCCTCCTCTTTTTGGATCTAGACTTGTTGAATTGATCAAAGCTCTTTGGTTTTTTAAGGATATTTGATTCTCTCTCTTCCTCCACGACTTCTTTTGTTGCCTTTTCAAATATTATAGACTAATATGCTATTTTCAATGAATTTTTCAAATGGAATAAGGATCGTCAAAACTCTAGTTCCACTACTTTTGTTGCACGCACATGTTTATCTTTTGATGGCTTAACTCAACCTCCTTATCTTGGACCTTGGGTTCTCGACTCAAGTGCCCTGATCACATTTCTGATAACAAATCTTTATTTTCTCCTTTATACTATTCAAATAATTTACCTTCGGTTACAATGGTTGATGAGTCTAAGGTCTTATCTCGTGGTGTTGGAATTGTAAATATTCTTCCATCTTTATTCATTGATAATGTTCTTTATGTCTCTGGGTCCTCTTTTAACTTATTATTCATCAGTCGTCTAACCCGTTTTCTAGATTGTGTTATTTCTTTTCCCAAATATTCTATCTGTTTACAATATCGAAGTTCAGGACAAATGATTGGTACTGAATGTGAGTCTCATAGTGTTTATCATCTTTGGCCTTCTACACATGTTATCACAATTATGGAGTCTCCATCTCTTTTTCATGCTAAGTTAGGTCATCCTTGTCTTGCTAAATTGCAATAACTTGTTTCCAGTTTGTCCAATTTATCTAGTTTGTCGTGTGAGTCATGTCAATTAGGAAAACATAATCACAGTTTCTTCCCTCGTAATGTCTCACAACGTGCTTCGTCACCTTTTACATTAGATCACTATGACATTTGGGAAACTAGTAGTGTTTTTAATGAAAAATTGTTTTAAGTTGTTTTCTATATTTCAAAGTTTTTATAATGAAATTAAAACTCAAATTAGGATTTCCATTTTAAGGTTATGAAGTAATAATGGTCGTGAATAGCTTATCCATTCTTTTAAACATTTGATGACTTCTTATGGCATTCTTCTTCAAACTTCATATGCTTACACACCTCAACAAAATGGAGTGGCTGAGCACAAGAGTAGACATCTTGTTCAACGCACATCCATCCCATTTTGTTGAGATGTGTAAGCACATGAAATTTGATGTAGAATGTCGAGAAGCCATAAAATGTCTAAAAGAATGAGAAAAATATTCACGACGGTTGTCACTTCATAAAGTTTGAATAGAAATCTCAAATTGAGTTTTAATTTCATTATAAAAGGTTTGAAAAATAGAAAAGTAACATAGAACGATTTTTCATTCAAAACAATCAAGTGCATCTCGACTAATCATCAATAAAAGTAACAAAATACTAAAATCCCAAATTAGACTTAACACGACTAAGTCCCCAAATGCTAGAGTGAACTAACGAAAAAGGTGACAAAACACATTGTGAGACACTATGAGGAAAGGAACTACAACTATACTTTCTTAATTGACATGACTCACACACCAAACTGGACAACATGGATAAGCTAGGAACAAATTGCTGCAATTTGGCAAGACTGAGATGACCTAATGAAGCATGAAGAGATTGAGACTCCATGATTGCGTCAACATGTGTACAAGGGCGAAGATGATAAAGACCATAAGACTCACATTTGATGTTAATCACTTGTCTTGAACTCCAGTCATGTAAACAAACATAATATTTGGTAAAAGAAATAACATAATCAAGATAATGAGGTAGACGACTAATAGATAATAAATTAAAAGGAGACATAAGAACATAAAGAATATTATCAATAGATAAAAAGGAAAAAAATTAACAATCTCAATACCATGAGCTAAAACTCTAGATCCATCGATCACGATAACAGAAAGCAAAGTATTCGAAGAGGATAAAGAGAAAAACAAATATTTGTTACCAGTAATATGATCGGTGGCTCCTAAGTCAAGAACCCAAGGATTAAGAGAAGAAGATTGAGTCAGATCAACAAAAGACATACTTGTGCATGCTACAAATGCAATGGAACTAAAAGGTTGTTGATCATTATACCAGTTGAAGAAGTTACTGAAAATAACAAATTCATCAGTGATATCTGATGAAGGAGGATCCTTAGTAGGTGATTGTGAAGGAGGATTTGCCTGAGCAACAACAAATTAAGGAGGATGGTCATGTAATACATAACACTTGACAATCATATGGCCTAGTTTGCCACAATGGTCACACTTGTGACGTCCTTTTTTTGGCTTACGAGAACAATTACGATCATCACGTTGAAATGCCAATGCAAAGGAATCATCAACAAAAACAAGTGTATCATTAATTGGTTTACTTGGTACAGATAAAAGAGTGGAACAAGTGAAAGTCAGATTAGGTACAAAAGTGAACCAAAAACTTGATCACGAACATTGAACTGTTTATCAACAAGTTCGTGTAGTGACAATATTATGAAGAACTTTGATTGTTGTTCTATTTCTTGGACAAGGGACAATAACTCATTAAATTCATAAAAAATAGCATGAGTTTCATTTGTATAATCAACCATGATGCCGAGGAACAACATTGAAAAGATCATGACAAATACCATAAAGACATTGAGTATTATTAGTGTAAAATAATTTGACGTGTTCCCATATTTCAGAGCATGTTTCATAAGAACGAAAAAATTATTATAAAAAAGAGTGAAGAATACCTTTGAGAACAATGCATAACTGAGCTCAATTTTCTGTCAGGTAACCTCAGGTAACCTCGCGAGAAGCAATAACAATCACTTTAGGATACCAGTTATTCGTATGTTTATAGACAAAAGAAATGAGAAGCGCATAAGGTTTAGTTTTCCTTTCTTTTCTAATAGTAACACGTAGAAAAATCATAAGAGAAACCACCGAATGCAGAGCAGTACAGAAAAATGAAAATCCATCAGAAGTTCATTTAAATTGGTAATTATAAACACTTAAAACTAATGGAGCCCCATTAAATCCAAGCTGGCCAGGGTCAAAGGTAGCTCCATTTAAACAAAACTATTTCTGAAGTCAACAACAATGCCTCTGCATCCTCATCTAACAAAAGGAATGAGTAAGTACTCTGCATAAAATAGCTGCAATAAGAAACAAGGCATCAGTACAAGATTGAGTAAACAATTTGAAATTAAATATACAAATAAACTGGAAATAATTCATGTCCCTATTGTCACGTGCTTTCAACAAAGAAGCATTTTCATCAGAAGATAAAATTCGAGCAATTTCTTGACTATCTTCACCAATTTAGATAGAAATAATTTCACTGTACCCGGTGTGTTATATATTTCAATTGGAAATTGGAAGATAGTAGAAATCAAACAATCATTGTTTCTAAAAACGGAAAAGTAATCAGATATTCCTTATTTCTTTTGAACAAAGACCTAATAGAATGATAAAGTCTTTTAAGGTTGGCAATTACCTTCCAAATAAACATATAGAAGGATGTTATCGAAGCTTTGCTTTTCAAATCTACAGATTTGGCTTGATACCAGAGAATTGAAGCCAACACAGCGTGTCCAAGACCCTAACACATTGGCAGAGAGTAAAATTCAAATATTGTAAAAAAGTTTACATTCACTTAGCATCATTCTAAACAACAATAGACCTAAGATTGCTTCTGAAAGTGTGCCCGTCTCCTTTAAAGATAAAATTGAAGTGTGCAACAATAACATAGACAGCTATCCTAAACTAAAGAAATATTTCCTTATTCCAGTATATGCTGAATTTGCAATTGTAAAGGAGCACCTCGGTTTAGTAATTCAGAAGACAATTGCCAAAAGGCACAAGACTACAACCCAGTGGGGTCTGGTGAGGGTAGATGAAGATAGCCTCGCCCCCTCTACAAGTGGAGAGGCTACGTCGAGATTTGAACCTGTGACATCCGGGTCACGAGGTCAATGTTACTTATCTTATCTAACATGCAGTAAAAAAATGCAACACGAGATGGGAAGCAAGTTTGCCGAATGTTGATACTAAACAACTCACGTACAATAAAAGTACTGCACGTGAAGGAAGGTAAGAATATAGATCAAGTCCTTGCCAACTTGATATCTAACGAATCAAAATCACAACTCATCCTCCTCACCCTAGAACCAAATATATAACTGCTAAAAGCGAAGCAGGATCCAGCACACCCATAACTGCAGGTGTATACATGTAATCACTAATAAGTACAATACCGTGGCAATTTTGCTCCAAAGACAGGGAGATGAAGCTCCCACCAGGAGGGCCACTCCGTAAGCTATTTCAAGGAGGGATACACAAGTCCAGAATACCTGCAAAAAGGGTAGTTAGGTACAAACAAGGGATGTAAGAGGGCAGAAGCAATTCTGCTGAGATAGTATGACATACCGGCTTCTGACCTAACCGTACTGAAAAGGATTGGATGCCAAATATTTTATCCCCTTCAATGTCAGGAATATCCTAAAAATTGAACCCAAAATTTTACATTAGGCAACATAAGAACAAAAAAATTGTCAGTGAAAACAAACGTATTCCACAAGAAATTAAAGGTCTTTACCTTAAACAGTGCTATAACTACAGAGAAGAAGCTCATGAATGCAGTAGCAAAAATCAGTGGTCTTGAAAAGACAGGTGGCCTCTTGTACACGTGAGTCTGGAAAGTTATGACATACTAGTCAGATACTATAACACTATTGTTGGGAAAATGCATTGATTCCTTCCATTTTTTTTTTCTTTTTTTTTTCTTTTGTCGTAGCGTAATACTTATGAACGGTAATTAGAGAATATAGGCCTCACTAGGACAAGATGATGAAGATAGACCAATTCAAATTGACGGCAGTTCCAAATAGTTTATCACGAATCCAACAAAGAAAAAACATAAAAATTTGGGATAAAGATTAGTTATGCTGTTAACCATGCAAAAAGCTAATGCATGTTCATTCAAAACGATTAGTCTTTAAAAAGAACAGTTAGCTATAGGACATAACCTGCATGTGAAGGAAAAATGCAAGTTGAACTATTACAGCCCGAACAGCAAGAATGCACATAGCTGCGAGGACTGCAAATCTCTTCCATCTCAATAGAGGCACCTGAAGTTTTTCAAAACGACAAAATTTGTAAACAATGTTGTCAGCACTCAATTACAATACAAGTATAAACGCAGTTAATATTTTTATGAGCAAAATCAATATCAGATGCACAGCTATTATTGTCCACTTAATTTTCCATTTGATTAATTGCTATTGCTAAAATTTGAATCTCAGGGCTAACCAATTTCAAATCAAAAATCCTCCCTTTAGTTTGGATTGACTTTTTTGAAAAGGAAAAAAAATGGATAGTATTTGACATTTATTGCCATGAAATTTGGCAATGCAAGTACTGTGCAAGACCGAGAACAGGTACGATTTCAGAATTGAGACATATCATGACTCTTAACTATGCTTTTAATAATATGAGGGGGGAAAGGGAGATTGAACGCAATCCAAAATAACTCACATTGATTGAATAAGCAGTCCCTAGCACAAAACTTACGAAAAGAGCCCAAAATAATGGCCATGAACCTACTATCCAGCCAAGCCAGAAACTCTGCAGAAAAAAAATAAAACAATAAACTTCCTTCCACCCAGTCAATACATTTTGTCTTGACCAATATCATTGAAAAAGGGAGTAATCGATATGGTACCAAAATTGAAAAGGATGCAACAATAGCAACACCAGTTCCAAAGGAATATTCCCCAGATGCCAATGGAAGATATGGCTTGTTTATCTGGAATAAAACACAAAGCATGTGTTATGGAATAGCTCCCAAATTCACTCAAAAACATCTTACCACACAAACAAACCAGAAAACAGAGATAAATAGCAAGTGTCGGAGATGATAGAAGGTAAATAGAGGAAGAGAACATTAAACACACAGAAGTTAACGTGGTTCAATTGAAGTATTAACAAACTTCAGTCTATGTCTTCGGAGGAATTCACCATATTAGAGATTACAACTCAGGTTTCTCTCTTAGCAACTCTCTCAAATGTTCAACTCAAATGTTAGTTTTCTTATGAAGCCACAAGGGACCTATTTATACAGTTATAACTGTCATGCATGAGACACCCTATACAAGTTGTCGACGCTATAAGACTAGTCGTCTACTTACATGTTCTACTATATTATAGAATCATCTAAAACATGTCAACTGGTCTAGGAACTTTCTATACAACATTTTACCGAGCCAATTTTTCACAGCATGGATTAATAATAATACAATCCATATGGTAGTTCTCCTGAAACTTTTGAAGCTGTAAAAGGTTGCAATTTTTAGTAACATTCAAAGGTTAACAAAATCATGTTTAAACCAGATTCAATGGTCAAGATTATATAAACTGCTCAAATTGTGCATGTGAGCAGAGAGACTCTTGTATGCACTTAGTATGTAGGAATTATAGTATCCATCCAAATTTAGATAAACCATACAGGAATTTTGTCAGTATAATAAATACTATGCTTTTACAGAAAAAATTGAGAAGCCTGGAACACAGTGGAAAAAAGTAATTCATGAGCTATGTCAATTGTTTATTTCTTTTAGTAAGTTTCATACCTTGTCGATTTCAACATCAGATAATTGATTCAACCCAACAATATAAATATTCATAAACAAGGCAGCAACCACAGCCTGAAACATATAAAAGAAGTCAAAAGTATTGGTGAAGCTAGAAGGGAGGAGCAATTGGTTATTTAAAGGGAAACAACATATTTGGGGTCTCACCTCCAACACACCAGTAAAAAATAATGGAGAAATGTCTGATATTTTCTCAACGGCAAGGAGAGACACAGAAATTATGCTTAATGCCTGCCCAAGCACAGAAAAAGAGAGCCATTTTAAAACCTTCAGAATATTAGAATTATCTTGAAGTGCAAATTCATTGTATTAAGCATTCGAGGAATAGTTCCAAGATATATTTTACAAAAGCTTGAACTTAACTGTGCCAATAACTGTATGCGGCCTTGAAAACCTGTAGAAAGCATCCAAGGAATTTTTGACAGAGTCCAAAACGCTTTTTGGAACAAAAGCTTGAGATTCGGACCCAAAAGATTTTTCAGAGGTGGCTTTCACAACAAATTTTATGTTATATTTTTGAAACGTATACCCTCCCCCAGTGCCTTTGTAACGATGGTTCAAACTTGGCTTCCGAAGCCTCAAACAATTATATTCATTTTGGACTTTCCTTTTGTTCCACGAAGCATTTGGCCCATAAGAACCTAGACCACCAAATGTTGGATGTTAGTAGCAGTAATCATGCACAATACAAAACACAAATAATTTCCTGTTTAGGATGAATCAAAAAACATGTACATGGAGAGTTTTACAATCAATATCAAAACTTACGGAAACGAAAAAATTATATACTGCTCTACCAAAACGTATACAGTTCTCAATATGTAGATGGACATTAGAGATTCAACTGATTGAGACTATTATCACCAATGCTAACTTCTCAATGACATAGAAGTAACAACAAATAACTCACACTTCCAAACCTAATTTTATATCTCAGTAAGGTCACACCTAAATTCCAAGAATAGTCTCGTATTTTATTTAATCTTCTCTTCTTTTTTTCTTTTAAAGAAAATACAAAGTCACGAGTGTTTTCCATATTAATAATTACAACAATAATTGTGAGAGGAAAAGAAAAAAAAGGAGGGGGCCTATCTGATTATCAAACTTACTTGCATAGGAGATGGCAGCACAATGTCTAGTCCTGCAGAAATCTCCACCTGCCACTATCAACGGTTGCTGCTGTTAGATGGCTGTTAGATGTACGGAAAACAGATAAAAAATTTCCTCAGAAGAAGAAAAACAGAGATAGAGAAATAAATACCAGCGGTGAGAGAAGAAGCATTAGGCAGAGATCGGAGAAGCACCGAATCCATGTATTCCTTCAATAATAAGGTTGATTTTGAGTTGCATGAACCCAAACACACTGCACACTCACACTTCACTTATCGTTCTCTTCTCCTCCCACCTTCCCCGTAATTTTTAGCACATACTACCAAAACAGATTTTTTTTTTTTTTGTTCAGAACGCGCTCTCTACTCACACGTCACCCTCAAATGAAGCCAGACTAAGATGCCACGTGTCGTCCCATGTGGATCCTCCATCGAACAACATCAAGGAGCACTGCAATTAAACTCTTCCTTTCTTTTTCTTCTCTCTCCAACGCTAACCCATTACTCAAATGAAAATGGATCCATTCTCATGTCACATGTAAAAACGTGTTGCGTTTGATTTGATGTCTAGATTTTTTATGCCTATGGTTTAGATCTAAACATATCTCAAATTAGCTTCAACTTACGTCTACATCATAAATTTTAATATATCTTCACTACTTATTTTTCAATATTTATAAATTATTTAAATTGTAAAAGTAATAATTAAAAAAAGTATACAAATAGCGTAACGGAAAGAAAATAAAAATGATGAGTAAATTATTACACTTAATAGTGTGGATGTAATAGGAAAGTTGAAAACAAAAATTATTATATTAAAATATAGAAAACATGTTTTTTTTTAAATAATTTAAGTAAAATATGTTTAATGTTTTCACGTAATGTATGATGGACTTACAATGAAAAGTATCTAATAATTTTTATGAATTATAACTATCAACTAAAATAAAGACATAGACATAAAGCAAAATCATTATCCTTGGACGTGACGTCGACGAACTCTCTTTCTTTAGTCATTCTCAAAACTTTCGTTGTCACTTTCTTTGATTGTGTGTGAGTCAATCGATTTGGGTGGATCGCAACAATCAACTTTTCTAAATGCTTCCCCCACCTTTACCTCTTGTTTTAGTATTCTTCATTTGTTCAATTTTTTATTTTTTAAAATACTAATTAATAAACTCTATAAGAGAATAGGTGATAGAGTCAAAGAGAGATGTACTTCTATGTTATTAAAAGCTTTCATTTAATTGCATGTATTATAATTGAATACATGACATATATAGAAGCTCATGCTAAAACTGAAATGTGTATTAGTTATTAAGCCATTAAGTTTCTAACTTCCCCGACTAACTCCTCATACTTTTGGTTTTAACTTTATGTTATCTTAGTACTGTAATAAATACAACACAAACTAACACTTTTTTACCACTAATATAAAATGATGGACCCTTGCACCTCTAAATCAATTATTATGATTCAGTTGAGTTAGTTCTACTTGTTTAATAAAAGCACGCCGAACCTCCACCAAACTAAACTAATGTAATGTCATTGCATTGATTAGTAATATAAGTCTGTAATATCTACAAACTCTTTTTACTTGTGAAAACTTGTTTTAACAACAATTGAAAAGAAAGTCGCAAGTTAATGTTTTGGGTAATTAAAAAATATACAATTGTTTTATATTATTTATTTATATACAAGGTAAGTGAAACAATATAAAAAACTTACTTACAATGCTTTGCCACCTTTTGCGTCAGATTTTCAAGAGACAGAAATACAAAAGTTTTGAAGATCTTCGGTGATAAAAAAAAAAAAAAATTATTAATAGAAGTAAGAAAAAATAAATAAATGATATTTTCATGTATTTAATTTCTT
>Ga0099822_1009937_pt1 | contig 11888 bp, 4 predicted proteins | sample CowpeawhiteBW_FD_76839 | JGI IMG/M metagenome (GOLD analysis project Ga0099822, IMG submission 76839) | Root nodule microbial communities of legume samples collected from California USA - Cow pea white BW | ecosystem: Host-associated > Plants > Roots > Nodule | place: USA: California | collected... | reverse complement strand
TTAATTTGAATTTTACTTAAAAATTATTTTTTTATCTGAATTTTTGTTTTAAAGATTTAATTTTAAACAATTTTATTTCAATTTAAAAAAAATATATATATATATATATATATATATATATATATATATATATATATAATTAATTAATTATTTTGTGACTATTTATGCATGTTAATAGATACACAAATATATATCCATTATAAACAAATGTACCGAACATTTGTATATATAAAGAACAAAAATCAATACATTAGTTTTTAAATAATATATATTTTAAAAATTTTAGTCTTCATCGAATTACATTAGTTAAATCTTAGTCTTATGTCCTTGTGATCGTAATTGAAAATAAGACTAATGTTCTTTACCGACATATCATCAAAATTAGACCAAATATCCATATCCATCTTATGAACATAATGTACAGTAGTCACATATGTTAAGATATACTCAATTCCCTGCATTGGTAAATGTGTGTATGTCGAGATATACTCGATTCTCCACGTTGGTTGTGGTGTGAGGTCGAGATATATTAAGTTTTATGTCAATTTGTCGAGGTTGACATAGTATTGGTAATCTTGAAGCTGACATGATCCTTACTCACATATAAATATTACGATTTTGGTTGGGATGAGCCTGATCCTCCCTGGTGTTGATATGACCTTGGTCAAGATCACTTCAATCTTGTGTAGCACAATACATAGTGGTACTTGAGATGATCCAGACAATGGTCACCAATATGGTCTCGATCGTAGGTTGGTATGATTTGGTCATCTTGATTTAGTATGATCATTGTTTATGTTGATAGTTTAAGTGGTGGCTAAGATGATGTAGATAGTGGTAGTCCTAAATAGTACAACACAATTATTTTGTAAATATTGTTAATTGATGATATTAAAAGTGCGAGGGTGTCTACTTAAACAAATTGTCCAATCTCCTGCTCCTCGCGTTGTTTGTTTGGTTCTCCTGTCGCTCGTCTGGTGGTCCACGCCAATCAATGTATATGTTAAAGAGACTTCAATGGTTAAGTTAGCAATGGTTCTATCTATAATAGCAATTAATGTTGTAATAAATACGAGAGAACAAAATTTCCAACAAACTTACATTTGACCTCTATTTATAGTTTTATGCTTGAACCTTTGATTAGGGTTGGCCTAATCAAGGCCCAATTGCTTTTAAAACCTAATTACTGACCAATTTAATCTTAATCGTCGATGAACATGTTTATTTTTGTAATCGTTCGACGTTCCATGTCGAACGTTGTTGTTTGGCACATATCTACATATGCTCAGCATCACAACTTGAATGACCGATAAATTGTTCGCACGACACCGCTAAGGCGGCTGGCCACTCGTTGACACATATGTTCATATGATCAACAATTGGCCTAAAAGATTTGTGAAACATTCACACAACATCGTTGAGGTCTCGCACGATGAGACATTCGCTATTTGTTGCTCGATGATGTGTCATGATGACCTTCGATTGACGACTCATGCTGACTTATTTGTTATAATTTCAACCGATTATACAAATCACTTTGGACATTGATTGACGTTTAGATGGCCGACTGATCTGTATAATACAAAATATTTTTTTTACTAGTGCTAATAACTAGTAAGAATGAACTATGGTTAAGATAAAATCTATAAACAAAACATTTGTTAAATATACAAATGATAAAATTCAAATTTCGAAATTCAAATATCTCTACCTATATGCTCTTGGGCATGCATCCACTTTTATATAGCATATAATTTTTTTATAGGACCAGGTATACAACAAATCTTCATAATTCTAAAATATGCAGCAAAATCTCCATTTTTTTTTGTTTCGTAGAACACGGCTGCATTTGGGGAAGGGTATATTTGTACTGTGCTGCTTTGGATGGGTGTTGTGTGCAACTTAAAAAATCTAAGTTTGCATAGTTCATTTAATGAAATGTCCAGGAGCAATTAAAGTTTTTGTTTTTTCTTAATGTGCTAGGTCGAAATACACAGCTTCAACATCTAAGTTTTCTTAGCTCATTTAATTTAATGTGCAAGAACAGTCCCAACCTTTTTTTTTTCTTCTGCTTTTTGAACAATCTCAAATTGAATTAAACTTTTTTAGATTTTAAAGTTGATGAGTTGTCTTTAATACGTTTGAGTACTTTAAACTGTATATTATTATTTGTTTTCTCTAAAGTAAAACATTTTTAACACCTTTTCCGTCAAGAAAATAAAGAAATGTCATGTGGAAAAAGTTTTCATTTTTGGGACCTAGAAAGGTAGGTATTTTAAGATATGAAGGAAGCTGATTTCTATCTAAAATCTATAAAATATGTGTTGTCGTTTTATTAAAAATATAAAATATGTTTAATTTAAAAATTATTTGCTACACATTGTATTCATGTTGGATGAAGCAATCATATATCAATTGCAAGTGAAGTTACGTTAAATGATTAATTTTGGTTAATATAATAGTTAAAATTAAATTTGGTAAAACAATTTTTAAGACATATTTTCTTATGTACTTTATTTAATCATTAATTCACACAGAACGCGTACATACGTATAAAAACAAACAAAAACACACACGCATATATATATATATATATATATATATATATTGTTATAATGACTTAATCAAGTACTACCTAGGAAAAACTGTAAAGTGTAGAAAAACTAGTAGATATAATTGTTTATTTCTGAAAATATATAATAATGAAGGAATAATATTTTTTATTGTCACCGGAGTTAAAGTGAAAAAATGATAAATTATAAACTCCGAAAATAATCAACATACTAAGATATTTAAACTTACATTTTTCAGTTGTATATGTTTTCTTGTAAAACTAATAACAATCAATAATCCATACAAATTGTGTCGTTATAGTGTAGTTTTTGTACTTCCAATTAAGCATTATGCTAAATTAAGTTATACACATGTATTTGTTACTCCAAAGAGAGCATAAAATTGCTTTGGGAGTAATTTATTGATTTTTACAAAACTAAGAGAACAATTTTATAAGATAATTACTATTATGATTTATATCATAAATAATTATAATTATTATTTCGGTACACTACAATTTATCAACATTTTTGTATACAATAATACATTATATATCACCCACTACTTTTGTTAACCACTGTTGTCAATTTTATTTTCTTAAATTATAGAGACGCTTATATTTTAAGTAGTTGTATTGTGCTGTGTTATTGAATAATGTGCAGTTATTTTTAACATTTTGATAATTTATTTTCATTTTTTTAAGTTATAATCAAAAGTAAGACAATAATATGAATTGTGAATAGCAAATGAAATAGTTCTCAACCTTTATATATGGTTAAAAATTGGACACTTTATTTAATTTTTGTTATTTTAAAATATATTTAACGATAAAACAATAATATGAAACGTGTACATTAAGGATAATGGATTTGAATCTTATAGATGATTATACACAATTGTTAGTTATTATTATTATTATTATTATAAACATTTTTTTATTATATTAGAAGTAAAGCGAGAATATGGGTAAAATCGATATTTGACAACACATTATTTTTGTTTAACAGAATAAGTCGTTTTAAGGGAAGTCAACTTCCACGTGTAAAATATTTTTCCATTATTAAAATATGCAGAGAAAACAATTTAATGTCTAAAGCAACACAGATGTGAATGAACATACATGTATGTCATGCATTCATGCAAGAAAACTAATTCATAATAAAAGTATGCATGAATTTATTATTTTTTTGAAACATAATAAGGACTACACGCACTTCTAACATTGTAGATGAGTTTTCATTTAATGCTTATCTTCTCTTCCACTTGCACTGAGGCCACATTGTACAATTAAATTTAAAATGTCTTTTTATTACAATATACTTTTTACTATATATAGACATATAAATTATATTTTAATGGAAGAAAAAGTTTAATCACCGTACAGTCACAACATATCACGTCTTTTAAATATTGAAAAATGCTAATTTTTTTTCTTCTATTACTTAGGTCTTGTACATTTTTAGATTAATTCATAGTAAATAAATTCGTTATTTACTTGTTTTTATTGTGACATACTTTTTTTCTTATTGGCACTGAAATGACCCTGATCTACACCTATAGGGGGCTTTTAATTTCAAACAAATTGAATGAGTGATTTTTTCAGTAACAAGGTCACCCACAAGCCGAACCAAGCATTTATTGGGTTAGCATCTTCACATAAATAATGCCGAAACTTCTTGACTAATGACAGGTATCACAACAGTGACGTTATAATCTTCTACCTGTTAAACTCGACCTAATATTTCTCACTAAACACTGTTTCCAATAATCACTTACTTTCACATGCGATTTGGTTCCGTGATATTCTATTGCAGCGAATAACACACGCACACAGTAGCTGGCACACTGTGAAACGAAATCTGTTTGTTAATGTTTTCGGTGCATCACGGAAAAAATTATTGCCCTTCCCGTTTCAGAAAATTACCATTTGGAGAATTAAACAAAAGAATGTGGATAAATGGGAAAGCTAGTGGCAAAGCGGAACAAGTAAGCTTGCCTTCTTTTTCACCCAACATCCACTTTGTGCCTCAAGAATAAAAACAAGCCTAACTTTCCTTTCTTAAATCGGAGCCAAAAGTGGTTTTCGTAAAGAAAATGAATTATTTTTTTTTCAGAAATGATAAAAATTGTAAATTTTTTTAAAATGGGAAAGTGTATTAGTTATAATTAAGAAATAATAAATTAAAATGATTTTAGGCGTGTTTCGAGCGTTGAAGAAAATAACCAAGTGGCTCCCACTTTGGCTGGCCTCACCACGGCACCCCACTAACCACGTGGTGCTCGAGAAACACAGAATCGCGTACTCAAAAGGAGTCGCGTTTGACGATTCACAACTTTGAATTCTCACTAGATGAAAAATTGAAAACATGTAGAAAAGCGAAAACCAAAGAGAGAGAGAGAGAAAGAAGGAGTAAGAGGAGCTTCCACATTCAACCAATCCGCGGCGAGCATGTCATCTACCTTCTTCTCACTGAGAGGTCAGAGTTCCACAAACTCTCTCTCTTGCAATCGGGATCTCTACACTTTTTGACACGAATTTACCAACAAAACAAAACAGTGCTTGGTTACATCTGCGTCTGCACTCCACTTCCCTCTCCATGTTAGGGTTTTCTATCTCCCACGCTTCTCTCCATATGTTTCGGAATTATTGATTTTCTTCCTTCGATTAGATTCGATTCGATTTGTGGAAGCTATGGACCAGCCGCTTCAACCGCAGCCGGAGGCTGCGGCTGCGGCTGCGGCAAACACCGCTCGGGGTTTGGAGGACTCCCGGCCGGTGGGAGCCACTGTCGCGCCTGCTGCAGGCTGTGCTGATGTGGCCGAAAAAGATGTTAGTAGTAGCGTGCCGAATTCGGAGGTTACGGTCGTCGAAGGCGCCGTTTTGAAACGGAAGCGTGGTCGTCCGGCCAAGGGAGCTCCGAAAGTGGTGCCTGTCGTGAGACAAAAGAAGGACGAGGAGGATGTTTGCTTCATTTGCTTCGACGGTGGGAGCCTTGTTCTCTGTGATCGGAGGTGAGTTGTAACTGCCTTTGATTTAGCTGTTGTGGGATAGATTCTACGTCCACTTGCCTTTTTAGTTTGCAATTAAGGTAGCTTATGCGTTATGGTTATGATTTTCAATTATAATCACTTCTGTTGTGTCAGTTTCAGTATATTTTTATTATTAATTTGTCTATCTTTTCTTTTCTTCCCCTTTTAGGGGTTGTCCTAAAGCTTATCATCCGACGTGTATTAAGCGAGACGAAGCGTTTTTTCGATCAAAGGCCAAGTGGAACTGCGGTATGTTGTTTCGTTTATTAATTTCCTGCAATTGGATTACTCACCCAGTGTGTTCTTTGCAATATGTGGTTTGATTTCCTATGAACGCTACATTTATTATCTGGGTTTTGCTTGAAAGATTTTGAGTTGAGCTGCTGTTGTAGATTACACAGAATCAACTTAATAACCTCCAATGCTATTCATCTATTATCACCTTAAACTGTGCGCCGTATTTATGGCGTTTGACAATTAAGGCACACTTTAATACTCTGTTTTTCAGAAGACTATTGCCTCTATACGTTTTGGATTTTAGTATCTCAGTCTGCATTACAATTGGACTGTTTTCCGCCATTAACCATTTGTTTTTTGTGCCATTCAGGTTGGCATATATGTAGCGCCTGTCAAAAGGCTTCGCATTATATGTGCTATACTTGCACGTACTCTTTGTGCAAGGGGTGCACAAAAGACGCAGATTTTGTTTGTATCAGAGAGAATAAAGGTTTGTGCGGGATATGCATGAGGACTATAATGCTGATTGAGAACAGTGTCCAAGGAAATAAGGAAATGGTATGTTAAACTTTCTTATCTATGCTGGATAGCCGGTGCTCTAGTAATTTTATTAGTGCAGGATTACTTGTGTTAAGTTAATGTTTTATGATAGGTCTATGGTCGATGGTCTAATTTTTTTTATCTTTGTTCTCATTGTACTACTCTTGCAGTGTGAAGTGGATTTCGATGACAAAAGCAGCTGGGAGTATCTTTTCAAGGTTTATTGGATGTATTTGAAAGGGAAGCTATCTTTAACATTTGATGAGCTCCTACGGGCTAAAAACCCCTGGAAAGCTGTTGCTCCTATGAGTTATAAGGTTCAAAGTCCCCATGAACTTTATCATCTTAGAGATGACAAAGGCTCTGGTTCCGAGAACTCCTGTATAGACATAGAATCAAATAATTTGAAGAACAAAAGGCCCAAGAGACAGCCAAAACTTCTTGGCAAGGGTGATTGCCTGGACAGGATGGGTTCAGGTGGCGACAGAGTTATGCCTTTGCCTGAATGCACAAAATGGGCATCGAACGAGCTACTAGAGTTTGTTTCACATATGAAAAATGGTGATACATCTCTCCTGTCTCAATTTGATGTCCAGACTCTCTTGCTGGAGTATGTGAAGAAAAATAACCTTCGTGATCCTCAACAGATATCTGAAATTGTTTGTGATTCTAGACTACTAAATTTGTTTGGAAAATCACGAGTCAGCCAAATTGAAATGCTAAAGCTCCTTGAATCCCATTTTCTTTTAAAACACAATGGACCAGCAGAAAATACTTTTGGAGCAGGAATTATTAATACTGTTGCTGGTGAAGGGGAGGCCATTGACCCTCATAATAAACAGTTGATGTTAGTTAATGACAAGAGATCTAAAACACATAAAAATGCAGATGTTCTAGTTCCGCAAAATAACCCAAATGCATATGCTGCAATAGATGTTCACAATCTTAACTTGATCTACTTGCGGCGATGTCTGATGGAGAATTTAACTGAAGATATTGAAAAGATTCACGAGAAGGTTGTTGGTTCATTTGTGCGGATAAGAATCTCGAGCAATGATCAAAAACAAGATATGTATAGACTTGTCCAAGTTGTAGGTAAATAAACTTTTATAGCTTCCAATACTCGGTAAATTACCCTTTTGTAAATTGCAAATGACTTGAAATTGGTTTTGGAAAAACTATTTGTGCAGGTACAAGCAAGGTTGCTGAACCATACAAAATTGGGACAAGAACAACTGATATTAAGCTTGAAATTTTAAACTTAAACAGGAAGGAGGTCATATCCATTGCTGAAATTTCTAATCAGGAGTTCTCCGAGGTGAAAATAGATATTATTATAATCATATTACCTTCAACAAAATCTCTAGAATGTGTAGAAGAGTTAAGTTTATTCTATGCAAGTTTTCTGATGGTTAATATATTTATTTTACATTCAGGATGAATGCAAGCGGTTGCGTCAGAGTATAAAATATGGGCTCTCAAAGAGATTGACTGTGGTCGGTGTGCATATTATTTCAATTTCATAAAGTATGTTGTATTTTGCATGTTTAAGACGATTCTTTGTTGGCTGTAGGGAGAGATTCTAAACAAAGCATTAACACTTCAAGCAATTAGAGTTAATGATGTAAGTTCTTTTCTTATTTTATTTTTCTGCTACCTATCAAAATGGAGATATGATGTATGATTAATGTTCATTTTTATCATAAGAAAAATTCAAAGCATAAAAAAAAGGCTACAGATATGTATTAGGTACCATACTGTATGTCACTTAGGTACGTCTACTAATCTTAATCTTTTTGAATGGAATGATTATGTGCCACTTAATAATTTCCTAGTGTATGTGAATTTAGTGAAATGTTTGGGTTGAAATAAAATAAAAAATGCTTTTTCTTTAGAGGCACAAAATTCCTCTCTCTTTTATTGTCAGAGTAATATATATGATAATTGTCATTCTTTAATATCGTACCTTTAAATATGACCAGCCATATTGTTGGCCTTGATTTTAAACATTATGCTCTTTTATTGGTATAGTTGCTGGAAGCTGAGATTTTGCGGCTTAATCATCTTCGTGATAGAGCAAGTGAAAAGGGGCATAGAAAAGAATATCCTTTATGATTTTCTACATTACTCTTTGGTGTCCATTCCTCCCAGTACACTATAGATAGTATGATTCTGCAACTATTTTTTATCCATTGGTACAATATATGCTTATTTCATAGTAGTTTATGCTAGAATCGTTGGAGGTCTATGGAGGCATACATGTTATAAAGTAGTTTACTTGTAAATTTTATGTTTTATTTTGTCTTGTGCATCTACATATTATTGCTGGAGTTGCATTTTTATTTTACTTTACTGTATTGTCAAATTTATGTGTGCTTATCTTATAAATGGAGTCATGGGACATGCTGCACTGTATTGTCAAATTTATGTGTGCTTATCTTGTGTATCTACATTCATTTTTTTTTTGTAAACTAGATTGAAAATTTAACAAAGATGGGTTAAGCAATGAGTTGATAGGTTCTCAGTAGTTGTTATTGGCCTGTGTGTGTATGTGTGTTTGTGTGTTTTTTCACGGTTGCATGCTAATGTGCCAAAGGCATAATCAACGTTCCTTGACCAAACTGCACGCTTAAAGAATATGAGGAGAAGTTGCAGCTACTGAACTCCCCAGAGGAGCAGCAACGCAGGCTGCAAGAAATTCCAGATATACACTCTGACCCCAATTTAGATTCAATGTTTGAGTCTGATGAAGATGATGGAGAGTCGGATGAAAGGAAGCAAGGTAGCATTCATTTGCTCCACAGACATTGTTTTCATGTTTCTTTTGGAAGTTGTCCAAACAATGTTTGTCTCATGGTAACGGTAATTATGTATATGCAGATAGCAATATATTTTCAAAATATCTTGGGTTTGATAGAAGAGAGAGGGGCTCTTTTTTTCCAAGAATTTCGAACAATGTCTTCAATGATGCGGGAGGCAAAACACAAGACTTGCCTGTTACCCGAGAACATGTTGGGAATACATGCACAGTAAAGAACTGTGACACAGCTATCGAGGATAGCACTACTACAGTTGTGAAATCAGAAGTGTCTAGTGTTGCAGTGGACATTTCACCATCACTTATTCCAGTGGAGATACAGCAGCCACTTAATGAATTTTTGAATGATAGATCGTGGAATTATCAAGATCCAACTGGGAAGATTCAAGGGCCTTTTTCTATGTTGCAGCTGTACAAATGGAATGTAAGTGGAGGTTTCCCTCCAGATCTCAAAATATGGAGGATAGGTGAGAAACAGGATAACTCTATACTGTTAACGGATGCACTAAGTGGGAAGTGTTCCAAAAATGTGTCATTGCCATTCAACAACCCATTGCTCTCTCTAGGGGTCAGTGTTACATTGGATAATAAAGATAATAGTCAGGATGCTGGGAAGAATGTAGTGAAGAATGGAATTTCTGCAGATGGGCAAATTATTGAACAGAGCAAGGAACAAAAAGTGTATGATACCTCTACCCAGTCTGATGGTAAAGCTGAGCCTGTTAGGAGCAATGGATGGCTTGGGCCGCTGCATTTATACCCTTCACCATTGACAACTGCCATTACTGAAAAAATGAATGAAGCTTCTTCTGATAAATTAAGGAAAGGTTATGGGATTGTGCGAAACTCCCAAGATAATGGAAATAATGGCTCAAACAGGACAGTGGATGGACAGAGTAATAGTGGGCAAAGTTATCAGAAGCCATCAGATAGTGAAGAGAATTCAGGGCAATCTTCTGCACAGACCTGGAGACACCCTAATGTTAATAGCTCTTCGGATTGCCTGGTTACCACGTCAGCTCATGTTTCGGGTACAAAAACATCACCACATAAGCTGGGATTTGATTTGCACAATTCTCCTTCCCCTCCAGCATGTAATACATCATCTGGACAGACCTGGAGACCCCCTCATGTTAATAGCCCTTCAGATTGCATGGTTACCACGTCAGCTCATGCCTCTGGTACAAAAACATCACCACATAAGCTGGGATTTGATTTGCATAATCCTCCCTCCCCTCCAGCATGTAATACATCATCTGGACAGACCTGGAGTCACCCTAATGTAAATAGTTCTTCTGATTGCTTGGTTAACACACCAGCTCATGTTTCTGGTACAAAAACATCACCACATAAGCTGGGCTTTGATTTGCATAATCCTCCTTCCCCTCCAGCTTGTAATACATCTTCTGGACAGACTTGGAGACACTTTGATATAAATATTTCTTCCAATTGCTTAGTTACCTCATCAAATCATGTTTCTGGTGTAAAAACATCACCACCGCATAAGCTGGGATTTGATTTGCATAATCCTCCTTCCCCTCCAACGTGTAATACATCTACATGGCAGGCAATCATTGGCGAGCCCAATGATTTTGATGAATCAGTTTCAGATCTGTTGGCAGAAGTGGAAGCAATGGAGTCACTTGGTGGCTTGGAATCTCCCACTTCAATCATGAAATGTGGCGATGATTTGACTGAAGGTTCTAAAAATGACTGTCTCAGCTTTGTTGCAGACCTTGGCCCAATGCTTGATGCAGGTAAAGGTGATGCACTGAGCTCCACTGGAGATTTAAACTTACCATCTCAACCGACAGCCGCAGAGGAACCATTACGGCAAGCAGATGTACATCACCATCATCAAAGAATTTCTGCTGAGCATTCTTCTAGAAGTTCTAAAGTTGAGGTGGGTACAAAAACCGCAAGTGTCTCGGGTAATCAATGGGATTCAGGCTCAGAAAATTCACCCGTTGTTCCATCTCCTGCAACCTTGGGCCTGGGTATAGACACCACTTGGAGACTTGGGCTAGATAGTACACCCTTGGGGTGGAGTGGAATAGATCAAGGAAATACAAATGTGGGTTGGGGAGTGGGACAAACAGCAGTGCAGGAAACCAGGAGCTCAAATTCATACACTTCTGTAACTCCAGGTTTTGGGGATAACCAAACAAGATATGGCAGTGATCGTTTTTCTGTGCCCAGAGATCGGGGTTCTCAAGGTCATGCTAGGGAATCAGGTTTTGGTAGAAGCAGAATTGCATTTAACAGGCAACCGTCGTATGGTGTTGGGAATGGAGGCTCATATAGGCCTCTGCCCAAAGGGCAGCGTGTTTGTAAATTTTATGAAAGTGGGTACTGTAAGAAGGGAGCATCCTGTGATTACTGGCACCCATGATTTTAGATTCCATTAGCACTGGTGACAGTTGTTTTTTGTAATCCTTAACATATCTGAAGTTGCCTCATTCCAATTGTTGTAATTTAACCTGACAGTATTAGTCAAGTGGCATAATTTTTTTATATGGAACTACTCTTGCTTGATCTATCTCTTTTTTTTTTTTTTTTTTTTTTTTTTTTTTTTATTATCTTTTTTTTTTTTTTTTTTTTTTTTTTTTTTTTGCTGAAAAAAATATTGATGTTTAAAAATATTACAATTCAAAATATAAATTCTCGAATACATCATTCATATCTTCATTCAACTCTCATACCACCAAGT
>Ga0099822_1009936_pt1 | contig 11890 bp, 4 predicted proteins | sample CowpeawhiteBW_FD_76839 | JGI IMG/M metagenome (GOLD analysis project Ga0099822, IMG submission 76839) | Root nodule microbial communities of legume samples collected from California USA - Cow pea white BW | ecosystem: Host-associated > Plants > Roots > Nodule | place: USA: California | collected... | reverse complement strand
TTTTTTGTTTTTTTTGTTTTCTTTGTTTTTTCTTTTCTCCTTCTTTTTTCTTTTTTTCTTTCTACCCCCCCCCCCCCCCCGTTTCCCCCCCTTTTTTTTTTTTTTTTTTTTTTGCGATATTATTCCAATATTCTCTACATTATTATCTCACTCTATTTTAATTAAATATCGTAAATTTTAAGTATTTTTTACTTGTTTAATGATGTCTTCTAAAAATATTTAATTGATTACATCTCATTTTCTATTATTTAATTTATATTAATTAATTTTAATTAGTAAAGTTATAGATAGTTTACTTTATATGAACGTAGAATACAAGGCCTGACAAAAACTACTCCACGGTCCAGCCCAATTCATAAGACTTCATTCATCTCAGACATTTTATTAAGTTGTCAAATATTAAATATTTTGTATGAAAATTTTTTGCTATTTTTTTTGTAGATTTTAATTTTAACACAGACCTATTGTAAAAAAAAAATTATACGGTCAAATAGGTAGAATTCATACAAAATAAATTTATAAATTAAAAAAAAAAACACACCAGAAGTAATTCAATAACAATATACCAAATCTTTATATGTAATGAATAAAATAAAACTTTTTTTCTCTTTAGTTATTGCTTTCTGTTATGAATAAAATGTAAATAACAAGTACTCAAATTAATAAATTTCGAAAAAGAAAGCAATGCAAGGTTTTTTGGCATTTGAAAAAGTCATTATTCTGAGGAAAGGTTAAAAGGTGATATACCTGGAACTTATTCATTATTTGATTATCTGAAATGGTTGATTGAGAACTTGATTCCAATTCCATATCCTAACAAAATACCAAATTTCCACTTCATTCCTTTCGTTTCTAGCAAGAGATAGAATAGGATTTTATGTCCATGGATACCTGGTGAACCGCACCAAAAATACTTTTCTTATATCGTTAACATTTATTCCATAATACACTTTGCTCAAACTCTTCCACCACGCCTTCTTCATCATATACACGCTTTTTTTAATTACATCTGAATATGTGTTTGAACTAATTTATATCAGAAAATATATTTTAAAAGATAATAATATTATCACCCTTGATTCCCTTTTCATTTATTTCATTTCTTCAATGTCATTTTACCTTTATCCAGCAAAAGAAATTATTTAAAAGTACATAATTAACTTTCTTTTTTGTTAAAATGAAACCACCCAAAAGCAATATATTGTATAAACTAATCAAACTCTTAGGTGAAAGAAAAAACACAAATCTGATCATTCATTTGATCTCATGTAGCACTAATCACCTAATACACATTATCTCGGTATTAGCCAATATTACAACAAATTAGCATAAGGATGAGAAACATGAAAAAAAGATTAAAAAGCTAGGAGCTAAAAGAAAATAATTTACAAATATGAGAATCCATGTCAATGCCTGATGGTAAGTTCAGCTCTAAGGTGGAGAATACCATTGACAAAGTATAAACTATCTTCAGCCATGAATGTTGTCCATGGAATAGCAAACAAGTTTCTATATCCAACAGCTTTTCCTCCTGTGAATACATAATTTCCTTTATACTTGCTAACAAATTCCTCTGTTGGCCTTGACCTGGCAGCAAACTCATAATCAATCGCAAAGCTAGTTGAGCCTTTTTCCTGCATTCCTAGAAACAAACCAAAGCAATGGAAAGAGCTTTGTTGGTCCATGTTGCAGTGTGCTGATAAGAAGAACCCTTGTCCACCCAAATGGAATGCCTGAGAATAAACTCGCCCAGATGGGAACAAATTCGCACACTCTTCCCTCTTCAGATCCAAATAAACCACACATTGTTGTCTTGGAAGTTCAAATTCCACCACCTTCACAGGGCGATACTTATATGCTCGCTCCACAAAAAGTCTGTAGGAAGCAGACTCGGCAGCTAGTATCCGCTGGCGATGAGGAGCCTCTGCCTTGAAAAAAAGCGCTTCAAGAACAAGCTTGGATGCAACATTTTGGTCGAAGTCATTACACGTTAACACTTTCTTAAGCTTTCTACAGGTCATGTAAGGGAAACGAATTAAACGAGCAAGTTGTGTACCCAAAACTTCTCTCCTTTCATCTAGTTTTGGGTACTGTGTTCTAACCCACTTCAACACAAAGTCATATACAACATCCTCTGATGCAACCTGGAGTTCATCACTAGATAATATTGCTTCTATTCCTACCAAAGGCAAGCTCAAAACCTCCTCCTGATACCTGCTCGTACATCAAACTTATCAGTGATTAAAATCAAGAGTTCATATATAACGTCAGATATAGTTTATTATGTCATGCAATTAAGTTACACAAAAAGGGAAAAAACTTACTTTGTTATATCTTTGTATCGATCAACAAGATACTGCTTTGCTGCATCGGTCAATGGTTGAACTGCATCGGCCATTAAGACACTAGAAGGAAGCTCAAGGTAAAGCAATGCAGACTCGGGTGTCATGGGTATAATTCGCAATAATCGACTACAAAACTTCATGCAAGAAGCAACTTCGAATTTGTCAGCGGCCATCAACACATCTAATATTTCAAGGGCTGAAGAAACGTTCAAGGTATTGCTATACATAAAATTTAGAAGTTCCATAAGAGCAGCTTCCTCTGCAATATGCAAATGAAACTCGACATTTATACGGTGATCATTGGACAAAAAAACTATGATAAATATATATAATAAAGTAATGTGTGTGTATATGTATATGCATATTAATATTAATACCAGAAACATTAATTCTCAGAGTGACATGTCTCTGCTCTGATTCCTTCATTCCGTTTGAGAAAAGCTGCAGAATATACATAATTCAATATATTTTTAGCATAATTTTTAAAATTAATTTATAAAAAATGTTTTTATACCTTGTAGAAGAAAGGACTTTTAGCTGCCAAGATAGGAGAACTGATGTGTAGTGTTCTAACTCTCACAACTGTAGAGCAATCCATATTCCAATTTGAATCATTGATATTTGTGAGTTCATCACCTATGTTAATAATAACAAATTCAAATCATTAAGAAGAACTCACAACTTCAAGGAAATATATATTTTATTATTGTAAGAAAAAAAATTCATTTTTTTGTGTGATTGTTTTTGCTTGTTAAGTATATGACTTCCTGTACATACTAATTTATGTTTTCAAATATATGTTTGTTTGAGGCATAATTATCTTATGCATTCAAGAATTTCTTTGAGAAAACACTCGACTTTCAAACCAAAGAAAAACAAGATTCAATAAACATTAACAGATGAAATCAATAAATAAATAATACGGAAGATGTGGGTGGAATAAATAGCATTATACAAGTTCATCCAATTTTTCATAGTAATTATAAATTTTAAATCATGAATTGTATCGAAACTTTAGATTTTTGTGAAAATCAGCGTGAATAAATCACATTGGAGGATTATGTATTCTACCTAATGCATGAAAAAAAAAAAGTAAAATCATGTCGTACAATCATATTGGAGCATTATTATTCATACAAATGTAATCGGATTAAAAAAAATTAAAACACTAAGCGACCAAGGAAGTATGCTAATGATAATAAGAGAGATTTGTAGTTGTTTGTTGAAAAACTGCAAAACGTTAAACTACAAAGTCAACAATGGAAGAAGTATATTAAGAATCATTAGGATAAGTGAAACTTCATTTCTAAAGGGAAAAAGGAAAAAACAAGTTTTTTTTCTATTTTTTTGTTCTTGGAATCTGGTTTCAACACTAAAATAAATCAGTCTTTATTTGTTCATGGTATCAGAAATTGCGACATCATTTGCAATTTAGAAATACAAAAATCCCATAGAATACCATCATACTTTTCTCTTTAGTTAAAATTTAAAATATATAAATTTGAATTTAGGTTGTGTTTGGTCTCAGACAACTTTGCTCTATGATCTAAATGCTTAGAGCAACAATAAAACCAACGGTTTGCAAAAATATAACATAATTATAGTCAATCGATAAATTAATATGTTTCATTCACCCCTTGACGTAAGACAAAACCATGCAATAAGTACAATTGATGTCGTGAATAATTTGATAACCATGGTACAATATATTTTAATAACTATCATTAAAAAGTTAGATTTTAGAATTTTTTTTTTTAATGTTCAAATACCTGAAGAGGAAGACTCTTCACCCATAGCAATTGCCTCTTCATCTTGATTTTCAGGGGATATAAAGTCATCCATATCAGGTTGATTCTCGTTCAAAATTTGCTCGTCGGGCAAAGTAAGATCAACAACTACAAGCGAAAGAGAACATGTGTAATGAATGACAAGAAAAAAGATTAACACATATATAGAGGAAAAAAATACATGTGCGTAATAAAAAAAGTTAGTTACCTTGTCTTCTATTGCAAGATACAAAGCTTATTCATGAGGCTTATGCAAGTAAAAAAAAAATAGACTTGTAACAAAAAAATATAGAGTGAAAAAAAGGCTTCCACTTCTACAGGAATCACAATACTTTTTTTACTCATTTAATTCCAAATAAGTGAAGTTTAATTATTTTTTCACAGTGATTAAAAAACAACTTAATTACAAAAATAATCAAACTACTTTATCTTTACATTTTAGTCACCCTATCCCGCATTTCATTACGATATTTTTCTTTCAGTCAAGTCAGAATAAATAATGCATCGATTCTTTAAAAACTTGATATTGCAGTTATAGTAGTACAAGTTTACCATTGCCTATAACATAATGTGAAACAAAATGGTGTTAAAATGCATTTGTTTTTTCATAAATTAAACGTGTACATCATAACGTAGCCCAAATAAGAAAAGTTCAAATTTTAGAAGATGAAACGACATAAACAACAAGAAAACTATATTCGTAATTTCCAAATCAACCAGGGTCACGAAATCAACGCCAAACATTTTTTCTTTTTATCTCTTAATGTTGTGTTTTCCCCCAATTGGTTTGTGAAGAAATGAAAGAGAAGAAATGGGGAAAATAGTGAATATACCATTATCCTTCTTGACATCCTCACGCCTCCTTTTGCGGTGGCGAGCCCAGTCGAGAATTGTGGTGCAACCCTCAAAATTAGGTGAGGCCTCCTCAACGAGGTCATCCATGATTTCAATGTGAAGGATTCTGTCGGAAAAATTACTATCGTTGAACGCGAATCCAAAATCGGCATCGGAAGAGGAAGCACTGCGAGAGTAATCGGGAGAGGAGGAGGACTCCATTGCCGTTCCTGGATCAAAAAAATCCAAATTGAAATCCTTCATCCTCTAACCCACACAACACAACCACCCCTCCTACCTCTGCAACTGCAAGCAAGCAGAGAAAGGAGGAAGAAGGAAGGAACAAAAAAATGATGGAGAAGAGAAGTTACATGCAAACTCAATGCAATGCAAGCCCTATGTAAATGAATGGTTGTGAAGTAAAACAAAAAAACTAAGCATAATATATTTCTATTTATTTTTATTTAATTAACTTTTGTTACAACAACATAAATCCACACGTTGTGAGGCAGCTTGGCATGAATAATTAATTCTGTTTGATTTCATATTTTAGTTTTTTTTAGTATAATACTTGTTAAATTGTTACCTCTCATGTCTTCACCCTTTTAACTGAAATTATTATTTTTTTATATAATATTTTGTAACTAAAATATTATGTATTTTTTATGTGGTTGACTTTTATGGAAAAGAAAAATGTAGATGTGAGTTATAAACATTTTTAATATGATTATTTACCGTTATTTATATCCCATTTCACTATCTTAAATATGCGTTTTTTTTATCTTGTGGTATTAAAAAGTAAGGATATGTTTGATTTGTTCTTTTAATAAAATCTTCTTAGGAGAAAATGAAAGGAAAAAGTAAAATTAATTTCTTTTAATCTAAAAGAAATATACACACAAACCCATTTTCATATTGTTTTTGGGATTTTTTTTTCTTTTTTAATTTTATGTGAGTTAATTTTTGAACTTAAAAAGAAATGACTTCCATTCTCGTTCATCCTTTTTTCTCTTAAAACAAAATATCTCTTAGACTGTATTATTTACAAAATGAAATTTCTATGCAGCAAACCGACGTGGAAACATTTATTTGAGAAATATATTTATCTATAAAGTGAAACATGACATTGTTTGGTAAATATTTATTTAAGTTTACATATTAATACGTAGAATTTGATATAAATTTTATAGAAATATGAACTTACGAAATCTTAAGACTCGTAACTTGTAGAATTTGATATGAATTTTGTAGAAATATTAACTTATAAAATCTTAAAAGTATAGTAGAATTTGATATGAATTTTATAGAAATACAAATTTATGAAATTTTAAGAGTAATAAATTATAGTACAGAATATTATAAATCATATAATATAATTATAGTATAAAATATTACGTATATCAAAAATTTTCAATAATTATAAAAATAATATATATATATATATATATATATATATATAAAAGAGATATGTTACAAAAATTTATTATTTTATATAATATATATATATATATATATATATATATATATAAATTGTAACAAATATAAAATATTTTTAATATCTTAATTTTAATTTTCTAATTCTAAATATTAACTTTTAATATTTTGAATAAAAATTTTAAAATTACAAGATTTTAATTTGTAGTATATTTGAGCAATAAGATACGCTTTTTAAACGGTATCATATAAAGAATTCAGTACACATTAACTTAAAAGTAATTAAACCAATTCATTAAGTTAGAAAGTAACGTTTTAATATTAATTGAATTAATTATGATACAAAGAAGATAAAAATGCATTCTTATTAAGAGGAGTATTTAACAATTTCCCAGGCTAAAGTTTCTGTGTCTTTTACTGGATATAGGCCGCAGCCTTTATCAATATGGGTTTGATTTAAAAATTTGGCCCAAAAGGCTAAGACAATCAATACACGATCTTCCAACGCCAAGCTTAGGCAAAGAGGGGAATGGGTAAAGTCCTCCTACTTTAAATTCAAGATGCTTAATGAATATGTAACATAAATACAATAGTGATGTAAATTTAAAAGGTAATAGTTTGTAATTTTTTTTATTAGAATTAGTTAATAACGATAACTTTAAAAATAAAATTATTCCAAAAGGATAAAATTTACAGATTTGAAAGTATACCTTATTACTCAAACACACCTCTATCTTTCTTTTTTATCTAATCTTCAACACAATTACTTAAAAAAAAAAATTACAAATCCTGAAAGTTTAACAATTAATACGTATTTGGATTGTAATTGAAACTCACGAAATGACTTTTAGTTTTCATTAAATCATGTGTTGATATGTCTAGGGCAAAAATATTTAATATTACTTTTCACTTTTTAATAAAGTGAATTCTAATTTTACTTTTTATTTTCTGTTTACGAATCAGGCTTGTACAGAGTAAAAAAATTGGAGAGCACATGGTAACACGTTGATGAAAGTGACGCGTGGCGTGGGTGACTTAAAAGAGTTATCTAGAGAAACCAAAATCTAGGTGGTTCTCAGCTGGCTACGCAACCTCTGTTTCATGTTGTCCCCGCACAGCCTCGCAAACCCCACTTATTTTTCTACGTTTTTTAAATTTAAATTAAAATTTTACCACACTGTAAAAGTATTAAAGATTTATTTCAGAATTAAATATATTTTTATATTTATTTTTTAATAAAAATAAAAATTAGTTTATTTTTTAAAATTTTAAATCAATTTAATTCTTTATATTTTAAAATAAGTAGATTTACTTTTTTTAATTAAATTTTGTGAAAATTATTTAACATTTTAAATACATTTTTTCAGCTAAAATTAAAATAAAATTATATTTAGATAAAAAATTCAAATATTATTATGAAACATTTCTAAAATATTAAAAAAATTTAAAAAAATTAATTAAAAAAATTAAATTTTCACATTTAAATGACTAAATTAGTATAAAATTTTAAAAAATAATTAATTTTAATGTTATTAAAAATTAAAAAATCTAAAACATATTTAACCATTTATTATATTTATTATAACTATATAGACGGTAAATAAAATTTAATAAATAATTTTAATTGTTTCATTGGATTTCCTTGTAAGACTTTCTTGCTAAGTAATTAAGTAATGAGTTAAGAAAATTCAATAAAAATTAGGTGATAATGCATTAATTTCAAAAGGAAACAAAATATTGAATCATATAAAAGGGTTTTATCGAAGGTAGTTTAATTTGACAAATATATTATTCTAAATTTAGTAAAAAGGGTTAAATTTTTATTTATTTATTGCTAGGTATTAACTTTTTACTTGAACAGTTAAAGTGAATTAGGTGAATTTGATTATATTGAGCATGGGGGCTTGGGTGGCAAACACAGTGTGATTGTGTGATGTTGGAAGGAGGACACGTGTGAATGAGTTGGAATAGAAGGTGGAAACTGCTTGTTGGTGAGTCAATGGACAGATGTGTCAGACATCACACATGACATGGATCGCTACAAAATTCTATACTATATTTCTCTGTCACCATTTTCAACCTTCCATATGTCAAATTCTTATGATTCATACTTTTTTATTATATAGTAACAAAATAATTTGATGTGGTTTTCTTTTTTACTTTAAATAGCTAAGATAATAATATTAGCCTTATTTATAAAAATGAAAACGAAGTTTAAGAAAACATAAAAGTAGTCTTAAAGGTGAATTGTTTTTTCTTAACTTTTTACCAAGAGAATTATAAAATATTTTAAAAACGTTCCTTTTTTTTTTATTTTTAGACTTTGATTAAAATAATTTATTTCAACATATTTAACGTCTGATATTATTTCAGACTTGAAATTTTAAATAATTTAAAGGATTAAATTTGTTTTTAATAATTAATTTTGCAAAATTTAGAAATTAAAAATTAATTTAATTTATAATTTAAATATGTATATTTTAGTCTTTGAAATATATTTAAAATTAATATCCTGATGGAAATATACTAAATTTCAAGATGAACAATAATTGAAATGCAATAATTATCTCATGCAATCTCATTAAGGAATAATAAAAGAAAATATTAAATTAAAACATCGTGTATGAAGATTACATCCTAAGATATTTATGTTCATTTTGAGAATAAAGTGTATGTATACGCTTCCAGCACGATGTTTTTTTAATAAACTTATGAAATATTGTTTTAGAGTGATCGTGAGCTTTCTTTGATAGACTTGTTGGTAACATTTTACAATTTTTTTCAACTACTTCATACGTCTTCTACCATTCAGCTTTCAATTGTGTTGACTTGCTTCGAAATATCACAATATTCATTATACGTATCTTTATTTTATTTTTAAAATTTTTATTTTTGTTTACCTTTACGACTGCATCGTTTTGAATCTGTAATTATTATTAGACGAAAAGTTTATCTTCTTTACAAGTAAACCTAACTTTTTTATTGTTTTTGAATTATTTTCTTTTGTTGAGCGTAGAATCACATGATCCTTAGTAAAAATCAAAAAACAAATGAAGCATGATACTCAAATGATTGGAAATGTACTCTCGAGAATGGTGATCGATTCAGTTTTTAATTCAATTCACATTTTTTTTATATCTAAATAATTGAATCAAATTTTCAATCTAAATCTATTTTTTCAGCAAAATTAGTTTGGATTATTTTTTAAATCTAAATCTAAATATTTGGATCAAAATTTAAATTAGTCTAAATATTTAAATCAAGTTCAAAATTCATAATCCATTTTTCATAAAAGAAATTTAAATTTAAATTTCTAAAACTCGTGTCCTTAAGGTCATTACGATACAATTTGGTTAGAGTTGTTAATTTGGCCAAACTCACGAAGCTAGGGCCAAAAAGCCCACAAGACAAAAAAGTCCCGCCTAGGTCGACAAGTCGACTCGTCTAGATCGTCGAGTTGGCCCGCTTGGTCCGTTAAGATCATCAAGCCTACCTGATCCGTACAGGTCGTCTAGCACGACTCGTCCGAGTTGTCAAACCGACTCAGTTTGTCCTGGTTGTTGGGCTGACTCGGTCTGTCTAGGTCGTCGGGCCTACGCAGTCTGTACAGATTGTTGAGCAAGACCTGTCCAAGTCATCGGGTTAGCCTAGTCCATTCGGGTCATCGGGCCCGCTCGACTTTTTCGGGTTGTCGGACCAACCAACTCGTTTCGTTCGTTGAGGTCGCCTAGCCTGCTCGTGTCTTTGGGCCTACCCAATCCATTCAAAGTTGTCAGACCCGATGACTCATTTGAGTCGTCGGGCTTGCCCAACCCGTTTTGGTCGTCGGGCTCACCCGATACTTCAGGATCGTCAGACCTACCTGATTTGTACAGGTCATCGAGCAATGATCGTCTGAGTCTAAATTTAGCCTAATCCATCTAAACTTTTAGCCTAACTCAATTAAAATTTTAAATTGAAAATTTGGATTATCCATATTTAAAAATCTTAATTTAGATAATAGATATCCAATCCATAAAATATATAAAATTTAGATTATATTGAAATCCAAATCTATTAAAATATATTTTTAATAAAATAATTTTTTAATGAATTTAATCAGGAAAAAAATGAATTGGATAAAGAAAATTAGGTATTTTGTCATTGTTAATTATTTTGTGGACTTATACCGTGATAATTTGAACATGAGAAATTGATATAAAAATAAATAAATAAGATATATTTTGGGTTATTTTATTAGTTTAGTGAAAACGCGGGAATTTGAGGATTTTAATAAGTTGATAATTTGATATTAATTTTAATTAGCCAATCATTTATTTGATTCGATCCTTTAGAAGAAAAACTTGAGGATTTGGCTAGGGCTAAAAATATAGCCAACCCAAGACAAAACTTTAAAAGCGTGTAGAATAGTTAAAGAAATTTAACGTAAAACAAATAAGAGAAATGTGATAACATTGAAAAGAACACCATCCAATTATTTTATATACTTATATAAAAATTATCCAAATTAATTACTTTTTCTATTTTAATTATTCGCAGTAGTTTCTACATTTTATATACTCAAATGATACCAGTAGTTTTTGTATAAAATTATTTGAATTAAAAAAAAAAATGTACCCACTTGTTTAGATTTAGTATTTATATTTATATATTTAATTTAATCACAAAATGAGTAGTAGTTATAAATTGATTTTATTATTACAGGCGCATAAAATTTTTGAGTTAAGATCGATAAAATATATATAATTACTTTTTAAAATTATTAAATGTAAAATTAGAAAAATAAAAAATATATATAAAATATTTTTTATTTAAAATAATTTTAAAATAATAATAATTAAAGATAAATTATTTAAAAAGTAATTAATTTTTAAAATAATAATTAAAGATAAAATTAGAATAAACACTTATCTCTTTATATAGTAATGCTCTTAGATTGTTTCATCAAATTTCTCAGTATTTTTAAATCGCAAGCACTTAAATCATGATACGTAAAACACACATTTTCTCTGTAATTGGCCCTTATTTTTAGCATTACTATTAAAATAACAGTTAGTTATATACAGTAATTTTCATGGTAAACTACATATATGAAATAGCTGGATAATAAAATATCCACATTTGTAATTATTCTTATAAATTTTTGTGGATAAATATTGATTTTTGGGTCAAACCCCTTTAACGGCAATAGTTTCCTCCGTAATTGAGTACGTTGAAAATTGGGTTTAAATCCAGATTGTTTTTTTTTTTTCATATTTATTTTGACATTAAAAAAATGCATTTTAAAAGATAAAACAATCAATAATAATTATAAATATTATTGAAATAAGTGGGTTATATACAACACCGTACTTAGATATTATAGGTTGAGGGTGAAAATACAAATAAGATCTTTTAATTTATATATTTCAAAGAAATTTGCAATTCAAAAATAATACATTTTATTATATTAAGTGAATGACACAATTTTAGTAATTCTCAAACAAATTT
>Ga0099822_1009929_pt1 | contig 11897 bp, 4 predicted proteins | sample CowpeawhiteBW_FD_76839 | JGI IMG/M metagenome (GOLD analysis project Ga0099822, IMG submission 76839) | Root nodule microbial communities of legume samples collected from California USA - Cow pea white BW | ecosystem: Host-associated > Plants > Roots > Nodule | place: USA: California | collected... | reverse complement strand
TCGCCTTTAGTTCCCCATCCTTACTACAAGTAAGCGGCCTGCGTCGAACACCCTTAACTTAATGTTTAATTCGCTTTTAGTTCCCCACCCTTACCATAAGTAAGCGGCCTGGGTCGAACACCTCTAACTTAATGTTTAATTCGCTTTTAGTTCCCCACCCTTACCACAAGTAAGCGACCTGGGTCGAACACCCTTAACTTAATGTTTAATTCGCCTTTAGTTCCCCACCCTTACCACAAGTAAGCGACCTGGGTCGAACACCCCTAACTTAATGTTTGATTCGCTTTTAGTTCCCCACACTTACCACAAGTAAGCGGCCTGGGTCGAACACCCCTAACTTAATGTTTAATTCGCTTTTAGTTCCCCACCCTTACCACAAGTAAGCGGCCTGAATCGAACACCTCTCACTTAATGTTTAATTCACTTTTAGTCCCCCACCCTTACTATAAGTAAACGGCCTGGGTCGAACACCTTTCTCAAATTAACACGGACTATAACCAAATACGGTCTACATCACAACTCATTCACGAAAACATCATTCCACACACTATTATAACACATCATATCGACATCGCGCAACAACAAACATACCAAGAATAACCATCACATTAACAATAAAGTAGATAGTGTACGGATTAATACAAACTTAGAATCGAAATCAAATTGACAGCATTCAAACACCAATCCTAAGCCACCCCCTATTTGGCATCTTTCGCTTCCACTGCATCATTAGGATTTGCATCTACCTTCTTAACCTCTGCCACCTTCCCTGCATCCTCCCCAGGATTGGATTCTACCTCATCCACGAGCACACCGTCAACCACATCTTTATTTACATCAAATCTAACATCCCCAGCATCCACATCCTTGTAAAAGAAAGCCGCTTGCCGCAACCCCTTCTAAACTCCATTTATATGTTCCTGGATAACATAACTCTTCAAATCATCAAGCTTCACCTCCAGACCGTCATGTTTCTCCTTCATCTCGTCATAATCCGCCTCCAAATCAACAATACCCTTCAATTTCTCCTCCGAGTCCAAGCAGCGCACTCTCCACGTTGCCAGCTTTTTCCTCTCTTCTAGCCATTCTTCCCTTTCCTTCTTCCAGGCCTCCTTCTCCTCGGCATGTTTGTCAACCTTCTCTTGCAACTCTTCCAGCTTTTCCTGATTCCCTTCCTTCAACCCCCCTGGTACAAGGACCCAACCTCGCGACCCAATAGTAGCGCCTTACTACCAAATTCCACCATAGTCCTCACCAGATGGTCAGGATCCATGTTACCGATTGAATTAATTAGCGTCTTCGGCATATTAATTTTAATATCTCGTCGCACAACCGTCTCTAGCAGCTCAATCAGCCCAACTTCAGGCCCTTTTGTGCCATTAGACGACCCCACCCCTAACAGAGCAGCCCAGACCTTCTTCACATCTTTGCCCCTACCAGGCCTAGCTGGCAGCTCGACCTTTCTTTTTGTCCCACCATGTACGTGAACATCCACCAGCGACTCTTGCAAGTTAGGAAGCTCAGTGTTCCCAGTAACCCTAGCTCTAGCTGCTTTCTCCTTTCGTAGTGTTTGGAACAGAGTCAAGTTCTTCTTTCCCATCTGCGCCATATGACCTGTAAACAACAACACACATCCATCAGACCACTCAAACATAATATAATACTCAAATATACAAAAAGATACCTTGAATATCAATAATCGGATGAACCGAATTATAAACCCTAACTAAGCCCTTAGTGGGCATCTTATCGCTAAAAAGCATCACCGCATCCACCACCTCCCGGTCAGCCACAGACAACTCCTCCCTCGCCATCCTCTTATATCTCCAAGGGTTGTCGGTCCAACAAAAGGGAAATTTAGTACTCCCATCATTGGTATAAAAATGTGAGCGTCCAACTTGCTTTACCACCACTTTAAAGAACCCATCTTTGAAGTGTTTGAAAGACTGAGTAAAAGCATCCAGTCTGTTAATTCCAGGCCGGCTTATAAGCGACAACAATGTGGTCGGACTTCTTGGCCTCGTATAAAAAAAGTAGAGGAACGCCCGCGGAGTAGGTTGCAAGTACAAAGCCATACACAACAACCGAAACACCTACAAGTATGCCAAGCTGTTTGCGTGCAGTTGAGTGGGAGCAACATTCAACAAACGCATCACTCCCATGGTGAACTCGTCAAACGACAACCAAATGTGCAATTGTGAAAAGTGACACATGTACATGTAAAAGAACTCCTCGACAACTTCATCTTGGCCGTGGCAGACACATTCTACTGCAGTTACCCTCTTTGGCACCACTATATCCCTTCGAGCACCTTTCTCAAAGATAGGGGTACAGTTCAACCACGACTTCAGTAATCGCGACCATGTCCTCGCTTTTATAGCTCTTCTCCTATTAGTATGTATCATGTTTCTTTTTGTAGCCATCCTTTGTCCAATGGGTCTGGCATGCTACCGGTCTTTAAGTATCATATGTACGGTGTTATTCAGGTTCCGCCATTACTATTTAAGTTCATGTAGGTGTTTCCGGTTAGGGTGTCGTCAGTGTTTGCAGGAGTAGGGATCTATATTTCCTTTCTTCCTCGTGCTAGCTAGTTTGGAGAGAGCATTTGCCCTAACGTTGTCTCCCTTGGGTACATGCTCTACGAGTATTGTCGCAACCAAAAAAAATAGCGATGGGATGGCGACCAAAAATCATTAATTTTTAGAAATATAAATTTTAGAAGGAGTTGCCACCATAGTTTTAGGAAACAATGGAAAGCTAAAAATAAATGGTTTGCAAAACCGAATCAGGTCTAGGAGTCGGTTACATGTGGGGAAGGTATTAACACCTCACACGTTTGTCCTAAGACGGTTTCCCTTTAATTAAGTGTACAAAGCTAATAAAATTTTCAAATATTTGTTTTTCCCAAAAAACCAAATAAAACATGCAAATATTAATAAAGAAAAGATTTTTTAAATTTCATTTGGGTCCAATAAAGTGTTTGACCTGGCTACTACGTATTCTCATTTAAAATAAAAAATCAGGGTTACGTAGTTTTTTTAGAAAAACAAATTATTAAAGAAAACTTTGATTTGATTAATATTTTTAAATTTTAAATTTTAAATTTTAGTATATTTTTTTATATATTTATCATGTGAATCCTAGACTCAACATGATGAAAAATTATCATCAAACATGTGTAAGATTAGATATGATGATTAATTTTAATTATAAAAATATTTAATATTTAAGTAAGTCTCAAACTTAACATGATAATTAGTTTTATTTAAAATCAAATTTCTTATGAAAGCTTAGATTTTATTATCAAGTAAGTCCAAGACTTAACATGATAAAAAAAATTTATTTACGAGTTAAATATTTAATTATCAACTAAGATTTAACATGATAATTAAATTTATTTAAATGTAAAATGAAAATTATAATTATCAAATAAGTCTGAGACTTAATATGATATTTAATAATTTTTAATATTAAAGAAAATATAATTTTGATATAAAAGAGAGGTATTAATCTATGAGGAAAAATATAAAGCTCAAACAAACATGAAATGGATGTGTTAATATAAAAAACAGAGGTGCATGTTGCATCTGCCTCTAACTGATGCTGGAGTGGAAATACTAAAATAATAGTTGCATCTGCCTCTAACTATGCATGAAAACTAGGGGTGCGCGAAGCAAATGGCCTATCAAAAGTAATTAGTATGCAAAGAATAAAAAGGTACATGAAGAACAATGAATGGTCCAAATTTACGTTTCTGATGGTTCCTCCTTTGAAAAATAAAATCTGTGTTTCTCTACATGATTCCGCAACATTGCTTATGTTTCTGTTTGGCTTAATTTTCACTATGCCGGTAAGAATGGACTTGAAAAATCTATGATGATCATGTTTCATTGCAATTATAGATTCGAATAAAGAAACATATTAATAGAATAGTGAGTATATGATGAAGAAATAGAAACCTCCATTGTAGTGTTTCGATTGTTCCTTCCCTTCTGGTGCCCTTGCTTCTTGTTCCGATCCACTTTTTCTTCAATTTCTCTTGATCTCCTATGTTTCCTTCTGATCGAGTATCCCTCGAACAAAAGACATCTTCTGACTTCCTCGTTTTCCTCTTGCTTTCCAAAAGATCCTCCCTCAAATCATCTTTGTTCGGTATATTCTATAGCCTTTTGAAGCCAATGGACCATACCTTTCTGTTATGTCAATCACAACATTTAATAAGTGCATGTGTGGGTTGGAAAGAATGTTCCAGAATGATCTAAATGAATGACCATGTGGGTGACTTAAGTGTGTTATGAGTGAGTGGCAAACTAATATAAGGGTGTGTTCGTTTGAGGGAGAGTGTGAAGATGATATGTATGAATTTGAATGGATGAATTTGTGTGTTTTTTAGTGAATTTAGAGGGTAAAGTGAATGGATTTGAACATAAGTTTTATGAAAGTTAGAGAGAGATTTCATTGATGTGATAGATAAAGTGAATTGATGTTTAGAGATTTCATTTATGCAAAAGAACTTTTGTTGTGCAGTTTTAGTTGCTAAAGCTTATGACTTTATCCATTTAGTAAAATAACTTATCGCTGCTATTAAAAATTTTACTTGACCTTTTTTAGTAGGAACAATCCAAGTATATCCATTCCTCACGTAGGGAAGAGCCAAGGAGCAATAATTATATGTAACTCCTTTGTTTAATCACAAACATTTGTTGTATTTTTCAATGAATCTATGAGCCCCGTTCTTGTCGTCTATTTTGTCTGTCATGTCTAGCCAATGTTTGTTTATTGTTTATTTCTAAACAATCTCAAACCAAATCATTTTATATATTATTGTCCAATGTTTTACACTGCTCAATTTAAGTTATCTTAGACTTGATATTCATACAATAATTTTAAAGATTTTGGATAAAGTATCATATAAGACAATAAAATGGTTAAGAGTAACAAAACAATCATTTGAAAAAGATTTTATATGTAAAATGTGATTCATTATAACTTTGTTGAAAAAAACCCTTAGTAAAGACAAAAACTTAGCTAAAGAAAAAGAGTACATCATTCTTATCCATGAGTTAAACATTACCATAAGACTTGTAGTACATTACAAATTTTTGCTCTCTTACTTACGTATGCATTAGAGAGTCTTTTGCAAGTGGATCTCCTCATTTTCTCTTTGAAACTTGAAGCTCTCTCACTAAAAGACAATAATTTAGTTATTGAAAACCTTATACCCACCTCATAGACTCCTCGTCAAAATTTGATAAGAACATTTACCAAAACCCTTTAAAGAATATTAAAGTAATAATTTAAAATTATATTTATGAATTAGATATGTTTTTTTCTCTCCTGATTATTTTCTAAAGGAAAATGATATAGTAACATTTATTTTTTGACAACTTATCTCACAACATGACGTGGTGGTATTTGTTTTTCAAATTTTTTCAATTTTCTTCAATTTTCACGTTGGTTCTCTTTGGTAGAAATCATGCAGAGAAAAAGCAAAAGGTGCAAATGCAAATTGGAGGAGAAAAAGTAGAAAGTGCGAGTGCAAACTGTTGAACTGAAGAGCATCTTGTTTGTCTTCTACAACCGCACTGATCTTCGCCTTCAATCGCTGTTCTTCGTCTTCAAACCCTATTTTTTCTAACAATCCCTCTTCTTCTTCTTCGTCCAAACGTGTGGGTTTTCTAAAAATCTTATTTTTCTAAACACCCATCTTCTTCTTCTTCATCCCAACGGTGTGGGTTTTCTCATTGGACAAAAGCTTGAACAGTTCGACGTCTGTACCCATTGGGGGTGGAAAGGAGTGATTTTTGTTGTTGTTTGTAGTGGCGTCGTCGTGGTAGTGACGTAAGTTTATGGCTTTCGTCTTTTTGGTGGAATCTAATCGGGGTCGCTTATTCGAAAGGTGTGTGGCAATAAGTTGTACTTATTTTTGCGTATTGTTTGTGATTATTTTGTGTAAAAGGCAAAGACAATTATGAATTTTTTTTTCGAATGTTGGTTGTTGAGGTTAGGGTTAAGATTATGTGTTATTACTTAAGATTTTGTAAATCCACATATGTGTTCATTTAAGACTTAATATCTGCGAACCCATGCTCTATGATTTGCATATTAGATATTCATGGTAGTTATAGTGGTCCAGGGATGATTTTCATTTGTTAACTTATTTAGTAAATTGTAAATCCATATGTACTTACTTAAGACTTAATATTTATGAAGTCATGCTCTATGATTTGCATATTAGATATTTGTGGTAGTTATAGTTGTCTAGGGATGATTTTTAGTAAAATATAAATCCATATGTGCTTACTTAGTAGTTAATAACTGCAAACCCATGCTCTATGATTTGAACATTGGTTAACCATATTAGTCATTGTTGAGCAGTATTGATTTTGCATTGGTTGACTTATTGAGAGAAAACTATAAATCCACATATGTGCTTACTAAGTATTTAATAATTGCGAACCCATGGTGTATGATTTGCACATTAGATATCCATGTTATTTATAGTTGAGCATGGATTATTTTGATTGGTTGACTTATCTATTAAATTGTAGATCCACATATGTACTTACTTAAGACTCAATATCTGTAAAATCATGCTCGATGATTTGCGCATTAGATATCCATGATAGTTATAGTTGTCCAAAGATGATTTTCATTGGTTGGCTTATCCAGTAAACTGTAAATCCACATATGTGCTTACTTAGGACTTAATAATTGCAAACCCATGTCACTTGATTTTTACAATGATAACAACTGATACTAAAACTTAAGTTGTAACATTTTATTGTTAATCGCAAGTTGTTTTTAATTGCAGACTAACACCCGAGGAAATAAATTACCCCATCCTTCGTGATGATGTCCATATTAATGAAGACAACACGAAAAGAAGAAATCATGACGAATGTGGACAACAATGTGGACCCAAATGTCCATAACAACGACGAGATCATTGTGCAAACCGTTGAGGACAACAATGAGATCCACAACCATTGAAGAAGTTGCCACGTTTTCAAGTAGGAGAGTCCTTTAAATCACGACCATAGGCCCTTCATAACTAAGGACAACCGTATTTAATTTTTTGGATGTTATGGTTTTAAGTGATGGTGAAATTTGATATTTTGAATTAGTAGGAGGTGTTGTTTGACCTTATGATACATGTATACTATAAAATGTAAACTTACTATAAAATTCAAATATGGTACCTATTTTTATGAGTGTACAAAACGCATAACAAGGGCTAGCACTAACTTATACAAAACTTAACAACAACTATGCAATGTGGATTACTAAAATATTTGATCTCAAGAGTAACCAAGTAGTTAGGGAATGGATTCATTTACTCCTTCATGCTAACTTAATTTGATGTGTTCGTAAATGAAATTAATATCTTTAATAATTAAAATCATCACAGTCAACAGTTACTGAGGTTTAGTAAGCGGTTACATGAAAATGCAAAACGAATAGCATGGGTTAACACTTATTTATATATCACTTAGCAACTACTATTGACAATGCATTTCTAAAGTCATTCCTCTCATTTGAATTGAAGGACTAAAACTATAAAGTTAGTATCAGTTTAAACGCTTCCAAAATGAAGTTGTAGACTTTACTCATCAACCTAACTTCTCAAAATGATACGTGGTCAACTTGTCTTTCCTAAGAAAGTTAATGTGCAAATCTTTTAACTTGGGTTTGCACTTATTTACTTAGAAGTAAGCAAGTACTTAGCAGAATATATTCATTTACTCTCCGTGTTAATTTAATATGTTCATAAATGAAGGTAATATCATCAAAAAGTGGATGTCACAATATCATTTTCCTTTTCCTAATTAAAATCATCACAGTCAACACTTACTGAGGTTTGGTAAGAAGTTTCGTGAAAGTGCAAAACGAATAGCATGGGTTAACACTTATTTATATATCAGTTAACAACTACTATTAACAGTGGATTTGTAAAGTAATTCTTATCATTTGATTTGAAGAACTAAAACTATGAAGTTAGTATTAGTTTAAACACTTGCAAAATGAAGTTGTAGACTTTGCTCCTCATCCCAACTTCTCCAAATCACACGTGGTCAACGTGCTCAACAATCCACATTCAAAGAAGCGATCCCAATTAGATTCCATCGAAAAGACGAAAGCCACAAACTTACGTCACTACAATGACGACACCACTACAAACAACAACAAAAATCCCTCCTTTCCACCCCAATGGGTATGGACGCCGAACCGTTGAAGCTTTTATCCAATATCAAAACCCACACTGTTAGGACGAAGAAGAGATGTTTTTAGAAAAATGGGAATTTTAGAAAACCCACACTGTTGGGATGAAGAAGAAGAAGGGATTTATAGAAAAATAGGTTTTTTAGAAAACTCACACCATTTGAACGAAGAAGAGAGGTTTTTAGAAAAATAGGATTTGAAGATGAAGAACAACGATTGAAACAAAGATTAGTATGGTTGAAGAAGATAAACAATATGCTCTTTAGTTCAACAATTTGCACTCACACTTTCTATTTTTTCTCTTCCAATTTGCATTCGTACCTTTTGCTTTTCTCTTCCCACTTTCTTCCAAAGAGAAGCAACTTAAAAATAAAAAAAAAAATCAAAAAAAAAAATTGAAAAACGGATGTCACGTCACGTAAATGGTCAAAAAATAGGTATTACCGTATCATTTTCCTTTTCTAAATTAAACAACAAACATATTTTATCCATACATTTTGTGAAAGTCATGTCCAATAAGTGGTTTCCATGTAACAAACAATTTCACCGTGATCTATAACGTAATCTCCATATACCATTTGCTAGAAAGACATTTTACTTAACTTTTATAAATTATATATTATTTAATTTTAAGATAAAACACAAATTTTATAAATAGTTGGAAAACGGGAAAACATATTTAATCCTATGATTATTATGATTAGAAACCAATATATTTTAATTTATCCTTCTATTTCGTTTCTTTGAAAATGTTGAAAACAACAATTTCACTTTTAGCTTCTTAATAAAAACAGATGAGCAACCCAAACGATTTCATTTCCTCCTGCCAAGCGTAAGAATACTCCTTGCTTGTTTAAATTCATATTCTCAAGAATAAATTTGCATACACCTGAAACAAACGTACTATGTAACAGTTAGCTATATACAAAACAATTTCGAATTATTGAGCATTTTAATAAAAGAATGTTACTTTTAATATACAAATATTTTTCAAAATAGCGAAAACTTAAAAGAATAATATTTTTAAACAATATAGATATATGCCATAAAATATATAAGAATGAATGTATATATTTCATCTTTTTCCGTCACAAGTGGACAAGGGCAATTTCAAATATTGAAGATAAGCGAATAATCTCGAATAAGAGAAACTTTAACTACATTTTGGATAGAACGAATATATCTACGATCACCTAGAGGCTTAGTTTGTACAGTTGGATGTTAGAAGAAAGATTGGTTCTGCTATAATATCTGCATTTTAAACATTTAATGAACTTCCTTTTACCAAATGAAATGGGGACTGTAGCATTGTGCAACAGGTAATAATTTTTACATTGTTTACAAATGCCGAAATAATATGTTAATTAAACAAATTTGATAAATAGAAAGTACAACCTTCCCATCTCCCACATCCACTGTATATCATTGGTCAGGCACTCTTGTCTGAAGCAGAGTTGAGATAGGATATCACAAGATCAGCTGCTTGCCAACCTGAGGCAATTGATTTGCCAACTGAGAGTCCTCCTTTGAAGTTACCTACGAAGTTCATCATTGTTGGCTTAAGAATTTAGGGTGCATTTGAAAGAGCTTATTGCAGTTTATTTGTCTACTGTTATGACAAGATCTTGGGTAAATGTTTGCAAGAACTTACAATTATTGCTAAGTTCTTCAGAACAACTTCCATTTTACATGACAAATACTCATTCAATAAGCACTTAATTAAGCTGTTGTTTTACTCAGATGGGCATTAAAAACTAATGCTATGTGTATGTTCTTAACCTATTCCGTATAATATTATATCTACATGAATGCATAAAAAGGTTGGCACATAACATTAGCATTTGCGACTTAACACGAATGCACAAGTGGCTTCACCAGACTTCAAATGGAATTTTAGAAGGAAAAGATCCAATCAGTTACCTGCAAAGAAAAATCCAGGAAGATCTTTTTCTATCTTATCAATTGCTTCAAGAACTGACCCATAGTTACGTCCATACAAAGGAAAGCCTTTACTCCAGTAAAAATGACTGTCATTGAGCATTATTTAGAACTTACAAGGATAAAATATAATATAAAAGAAAATTAATGAAAATAAACTGAAGACATACTTAACAAATGTTGGTTCCCCCTCTGCTCCCAACAACTTTCTCAGGTCAGAAGTAACAATTTTTTGAAGTTCATCACTACAGTAAACAAGCAAACTAACAATTAGAAAGATATAAAAAAAAGACAAGTCAACAGGAGACTATATACGGTTTTTGACATGTATTACTATACCAATATATCTATTGTCACTGCTAAGTTAATATAATTTATTGAATAGGAGTTGAAGATAAAAATTGGTCGAAAAGGATTGACAAGGTATACTCATGATTCTGGTCAGTAAAATATATGATTACAACTACAGTAAAAGTACGTTGAAGCTTGAGCCAGTTCCCTGTTTTGGGTTCCGCCAACGAAAGTGGTATAGAGATAAAAATCACTAGGTGCACGATCTGGAAACATCATAGAGGAAAAAAGCGTACCTGTTGACAAAGATACTTTAGCAGTTACATCAAAAAATAGTTATGACCTAATTTAGATATTTTCAACCATAGACACATGGAAACGTTACCAAGTGTTTTTAAACCATTTTGTCTCTCTTTAGAAGGAACAAGAACTCCAAAACCCTCCAAAGGTCTCTTTACATTCTCCTTTCTGAAGGCAGTAATCATGACAGAGATTGGCACATAGCTTATCTGCAACAGGGGTTGTGAGATGCTGTTTTAAAAACAATAACTAATAGAATGTAAAACTATTAATTCGGTTTATTTATTTGATGTCCCGTAAAAGATAAGCAAGATAACCTTTAAGATTCACAAACAAACTAATTTTACGTGGCTATAGCTTTGCTTTGACAACCCCTTTTACATCCTTATTAATGGTGCACTTAGGCCTTAGCATGGGCCTTATATTTGCAAACAAATAAATTTTGAAGTAAATAATCAAACTCCAAGTCAAGTTGAAATGGTAATACCTCGGGAAGAAAACTAAGTGGAAAGGGACTGCTCCTTTTTGTAATCTTGATATCCTTGATATTACATAGAGGAGCCTATATTATTATCACACAAAACAATCAGAAGTTGTTGGTATTAGTAACTAACATCGTGATATATGTTTCACTGAAGAAAAGTGTAAGCTTCGAAATAAAACTTCAGAAATTAACACAACAAAAGAATCATATCACACCTTTAGAAAAGGAAAATAATGTTGCAAAATACCCCAACTTCTGAATAAATTAGTAGATTACAAATAGCAAATTTGTAAGAATAAATCTACGACCCTGCTTTCCATCAACAGAGATTGTAGCACAATTGTAACATATTATAAGTCAGAGTTCACTTAAATTATATTTATAATTAATTTTGAGCAACAAGAAATACCAGGTGACATTAGCATTGATCTACAGAAATTAGTACATTACAAACAAAGATGCATTCAGATAAATAGCGATACCACTTAATAATTAATTGCAAGAACTTGAAGGTTTCTGTTGAGAATAAAGAAAATAGGGATTGAAATTAATCTCCCTTGTGTATAAACCACACATAGGGTAATCTATTTATAATAGAGAGAGGTACAAGTAAAAAGAGTAACTGAAAATAAAAAGATTAAATAGAAGATATTGTTTGATA
>Ga0099822_1009926_pt1 | contig 11898 bp, 3 predicted proteins | sample CowpeawhiteBW_FD_76839 | JGI IMG/M metagenome (GOLD analysis project Ga0099822, IMG submission 76839) | Root nodule microbial communities of legume samples collected from California USA - Cow pea white BW | ecosystem: Host-associated > Plants > Roots > Nodule | place: USA: California | collected... | reverse complement strand
TATTTTTTATTATGTTTAATTTTATATTTTATTATTTATTAACATTAATTATTATGTTTATAAAAGAAATAAAATATTTGATTTAATTATAATATATTTTTTAATATCTATAATATAAAAAAATTAAAATATATATATAATATAAAAAAAAATTTAAAACTTTGGGGGGGCCATGGCCCCTCCCAGCATCCACAGTGCTCCGCCACTGTACACAGACAACTCATATTTTAGAAGTGATTGATTTTTTCAGTCTATTTCAATACAAAATTATATTAAATCTCACATTGGAATTTTTCAATAAAAGAACAGTAAGGTTACTTTGTTGTAAGGCCAGGTTACATGTTATAAAAGAACTTTGACAATAATTAATGTATTAATTAGTGTCAAACTTAGGGACCAGACTATCCCCCTTTAATAAAGTTTTATCATATGCTTTGATATTATGATAAGATAATATCATTAAAAGGTTAGACAATCTCTTACACGTACAACTCGTATGTCCAAAGTGATTGATTTTTACAGTCTTTTACAATAAAAAATTATATTAAATCTCACATTGGGATTCTTCAGCAAAAAAATAGTCTTGTCACCCTGTTGTAAAGCGAGGTTACCTGTTTGAAAAGAACTTTGACAGTAATTAATATTTTAATTAGTGTCAGAACTAGGGACCAGACTAACTAATTTTTGTCAGCAATGGCACACATTCCAACAAAGACTACTCATATAGCACACTATTCATATTATATATGAAATTAGCATCATTTTAAAAACACGCCAGAATTCAGTTATCTGAAAACCAAATTTTAACCTTCAAATACATTTAAGTTGGCTGAAAATCAACTAGAATTGGGTTCACGTGAACCAAATTCTAAGCTGGAAATTTTCTTTTTTAGTTTTCGTTTTTTAAAAAATGGGAGGAAAAAAATTAAAAGTTGTTATCTTTTGCTTTTTTTAGTTTTTATTTTTATGTGAGGAGTTTAAAAAAATTAATGCAAGAATTATATAACTAAAAAATAATGGCCCAAATATTTTCATCTTCTTTGTGTGTTTTTTTTTGGAATATTTACATTTGGCTTCTTTGTGGTTGGTAGGTAAGAAATTTGGTGGAATGAGATGCAAGTAAGTTGAAGTGTTTGGAAAGGAAATTAAGTAGAAAACTTTTTTAAATATTTGGTTACAATATATTATTTCTAACTTCACTCTTTCTTTTTTGTGAAAAACATTTGTTATTCATTTCTAATAGTGAAAATATATATATGTTACATATATGTGTCTTTATTTTTTTTTATAATATAAAAAATAATAAAATTATTATTATAATTATAAACATAAATATAAATAATTTTTATTATTTATTTTGTGAGAAACTTAATTACCATAGATAAAAATGGTTAAATTTTAAAAAATATTCAATAAAAAAGTACTAAATTTAAAAGTAAAACACTTAAAGAATAAAATTGGTCAAATAATTATTTTGATTAAAAAACAATTTGTGAAAGAATAAAGTTTAAAAAAATGTAGACAAAATCTCTTTGATATAAATTCGAAAGAAAAAAAAAATAAATAAATAAATATGTAAAAAAAAGAAAGAGAATCTCCTTATATTAGTGTAGATATTTTTCTTCAATTACTTTTTTTTTTCTATATTTGAAAAGGGCCTAGATGCAAGCCTTGTAGGAGGTTTGGACTTATCAGTTACACCATTTGGACTCTAATTCCTGTTTCTTTCAGAAATGAAAGTTTTTCATGCACCTCCCTTCATTTTTCTACACCCTCCCAATACCAATCAAAAAAGGTATATTTTATACTTTTCTAATTGATTCACCCTAAATATTTTAACATAAAGTTTATGAAAATAATATAAAATATTCATTAGTACTTGACCTAACGTTGAGCCACTGAATTATTATGGAAGGATCTTGATTCCCAGTGAATTTATTTGTCAGAAGTTGTTTCTACGAAGCTGCGAGCGGGTTTTCACAGCAGGATTTATTTATAACAGTGCGAAAGTGAAGGCCCAATGAAATCTTCCTTAGCCCACAGCCATAACCTTAGAGTAGGCAAGAATTCGAGGTTCCTCTGCCTCAAACCTTGCTCCAAAATAATAACTCTTTTAGAAATAAAGATTTTTGTACACTTGAACCCAGACCAAGAACACAACAGAAGCATATGTAGTAATCGAATGGTAACATAACATCATGTTACTATTAAGAAAACTGCATGGAAAACAACCTCTTCACCCTGTTTGATGATGACAGAATGCGTAGTTGATGGTAGTTGATGGTCACATGTCACAACCCATGGCTCGAATACCACAGAACATGCATGGTGTGGTTCGTGGGAACCCAAACATACCCATTTGGGCTTCCACTACAATCGCAAATACCAAAACTGGTAACCTTTTGAGGGGCACAAGGATTTTGCCCCACACTTTTACGGGAATGCCAACATTTATTCTTCCAATTTTCATTTTTTTTAATATTTTTAAAAATATATTAAAGACATTTTTATTATATCAATATTATATTAAAATTAATATGTTTTTAAAACAGTGTCAAAAACGTACCTACTTCTTCTTCCCACCCAACTACCACATCCACAGGTTCAGATTCAAAATTATTATTACTTAATTGTAAAATTATAGGGAACAAAAATTGAAGTGTGATTTGACGGTATGGTGGTGTGAGATTTAACTGGAACGGTGAAATTGTGTATTGGATGTGATTGAAATGATGTGAAAATCTAAAAGCAAGGTCTTAGGCGAATGAGAAGATGACACGTGGACATGCATGGTGATTTCATCTGTGACGCAACACCGTGGGGTTGTGTGTCTCAGAGAGAGACAGGGTAGCCTACGTCCCTACCCTTCGCCTTACGTTAACACCTCCTCCTTCCCTCCCTGTTTCTCTTTTTTTATCCTTCAAATATTATAATCATTTACTAATATTTCAATTATTTAATTAAGTCGCCCTGCTGGTAGGACTTTTGAGATTAATTTATTAATAAGATATAAGTTTAATTTATATAAATGATCTATCCTTAATTTAAAAACATAAAATATATATTTTTTCTCATCTAATATTTACCTTTTTATTTTTATTCAATATAATACTTAGTTTTGTATGAAAAATTGTTAGAAATTTAATTATGAATTGAAATATCAAAGTACAAATAAGAAAGTTAAATAATATATACAAAAATTATAAATATTATGATTTTGTTTTTAAAGATGGATTTAAGGGAAAGTGAGTAGATTAATTTGAAGGAATGTAAAGAAATAAAATTGTTTGTTTTAAAAGATAGAAAGGTCAAAGTGAAGATTTGAAGATAAAATTTGTGGAATTTTGTGTTTAATGCATGTCATCATAGATAAAATTGTTAAAATACTATTTTACCTCATCGTTAAAACTAATATAAAATAAAATATAATTATTATTATTAGTTTTTTAGTATTATTATTATTATTATTCTTATTGTTAATTTTAGTATTATTGTTATTAATATTATTAGTTTTAATATTAATATTAATATTAATATTATTAATAAGTAAAAGCATATTTATTAAGTTGTACTTTAAAAAAATTGAAGGGAATGTAGGTAAATGTGTATTGTTGAACTGTATTTTCTTCTTATTTCTTCATCTACACAAATAAGTTATAATCCCTTAAAACAAACAATGTTCATCCATCATCTTCTACATTTAATCTTTAGAAGTAAACATGATATAAGTTTTCAGTTTTGTGTTAGAAATTAGGTTTATGGTTTAAAATTTATAGTTCAGATGATCTATTTCATTAAAAAAATATATTAAATCTCACATGAGATTTTTCGACAAAAGAACAATGAGGTTATCTAGTTGTAAAATGAGCTTACTTGTGTTGTAAATGAACTTTGACAGTAATTAGATAATATCATTAAAGATGTCAGATTATCTCTTATACAGACAACTCATATTTCAGAAGTGATTGATTTTTTCAGTCTATTTCAATACAAAAGTATATTAAATCTCACATTGGGATTTTTCAATAAAAGAACAGTAAGGTTACCCTGTTGTAAAGTCAGGTTACATGTTGTAAAAGAACTTTGACAATAATTAATGTATTAATTAGTGTCAAACCTAGGGACCAGACTATCCCTTTTAATAAGGTTTTATCATATGCTTTGATATTATGATAAGATAATATCATTAAAATGTTAGACAATCTCTTACACAGACAACTCATATGTCCAAAGTGATTGGTTTTTACAGTCTTTTACAATAAAAAATTATATTAAATCTCACATTGGGATTCTTCAACAAAAGAACAGTCAGGTCACCCTTATGTAAAGCGAGGTTACCTGATTGAAAAAGAACTTTGACAGTAATTAATATTTTAATTAGTGTCAGAACTAGGGACCAGACTAACTAATTTTTGTCAACAATGGCACACATTCCAACAAATAATACCCGTATAACACACAATTCATATTATATACGAAATTAGCATGATTTTAAAAACACGTCAGAATTAAGTTATCTGAAAACCAAATTTTAACCTTCAAATACATTTAAGTTGGCCTGAAAATCAACTAGAATTTGGTTGAACCAAATTCTAAGCTGGAAGTTTTTTTTTTAGTTTTTGTTTTTTTAAAAAATGGAAGAAAAGAATTTAAAAGTTGTTATTTTTTTTTTTATTTTTCATTTTTATGAGAGGAGTTTAAAAAAAAAATTAATGCGATATAACTAAAAGAGTATAATTACATTGTGAAAGAATGAATTTGATTATTTTGTGTCGTTGAAGCATTATAATTTAGCATTTGATGTGAAATAAATTAATTTAGTATTTATTTTCATTAAAATTATAAGATAGAGATCCACGTCACGTCCCACCACTAAGTTTAATCAACTCTTCTTGTATGTTGTACTTCCTTTCATTGTATTGAATCATACTTTCTCATCTTCAATCATACATCAATTTTCTACCCATGTGTCGCATTTGAAATCTAAATTAATTAATTGACTTCAAATTATTAATTTGAATTTTATTATTTATAATAATAAAATTCTACAATTTATACAACAAAATAAAAATTATACAATGCTTATTTAAGCTAATAAAATTTCTCAATCAATTATTTATTACTTTATTTCAAAATACAATTTTTAATAATCTATACATTTTTTTAATAATTTATACATTGCATATCAAATAATCAGAAACTTAATTTATTTTTAAATATAATTATACATTTTTTAATATTTAATTGTTTAAAAAAATTACATATATACATTATCAAATACTACTTTTTTCAATTTCATTACTACATATTCTCTAATTAAAAAATATACTGTAAAAAATACAAATCACACAACTAATCATATAATCTTAATCAAAATAAGAATTAAATTAATTTATTTGACATCAAATACTAATTTACAATGTTTCAACAACACAAAAATAATCAAATTAACTATTTCACAATGTAATTATACATTTTTAGTTATATAGTTCATACATTTTCTTTTAACTTCTCTTATAAAAAAAGGTAACAATAAAAAATACCAACTTTTAAATTTTTTCCTTCCATTTTTTAAAAAATAAAGAAACTAAAAATAAATCCAGTTCAGATTCAGTTTCCAAAAAAACCTAATTCTAGCTAGTTTTCAGATAGGATTAATGGTATACGAAGGCTAGAATTTGGCTCCCCGAGAACCAAATTCTGACATGTTTTAAAAATCTTGCTAGATTGGTAAATATTAGCTCAATGTGCTATTTGGGTAATTTTTGTGGAAAGGTGTGCTTATGTAGAAAAAAAAATTCAAAACTAACCACCTTTAATAAAATTTCATCATTGACTTTGACAGTATGATAAGATAATATCATTAAAGAGGTCAAATGATCTCTTAGACAGACAACTCATATTTCAGAAGTGATTGATTTTTTTAGTCTATTTCAATGAAAAATTCTATTAAATCTCATATTGAGATTTTTCAACAAAAGAACAGCGAAATTACTCTGTTGTAAAAAGAAGTTACCTGTTTTAAGAAAATTTTGACAATAATTAATATTTGATTTAGTGTCAGAACTAGGGTCCAGACTATCCACCTTTAATGAAATTTCATCATCAGCTTTGATAATATGATAAGAACATATCATTAAAGAGGTCAGACAATCTCTTACACAGACAACTCATATTTATGAAGTAATTAATTTTTTTAGTCAATTTCAATAAAAAATTCTATTAAATCACACATTTGAATTTTTCAAGAAAATAACAGTCTGATTACCTATTGTAGAAGAGCTTTGACAATAATTAATATTTTAATTAGTGTCAGAACTAAGAACCAGTCTATCTGTCTTCAATGAAGTTTCAGAGTTAGATTTTAATGTTATCATTTGATAATATCATTAAAGTTAATTATTTTATTCAATTTATTGTCTATTTTAAAGAATATTGTTTTTAAAAGAGGTTTTGAAGAATTAAAGTATAAAATATATTTAAATTATTTTTTCACTTCAATTCTTAAATAATATACCACTATTAACTATATTGAAAGATAAGTAATATGTATATATAAAATATTTGTATAGTCTCCATTACCACTTGTGATATATAATATGATAGGTATGTTGTGGTTTGTATAATATCTATAAAAAGGCTAAATTCATTAATAATGTGTCGCTTTCATGATACATCTTTCCAACCAAAACTGAATATTTGGTGATATGGTTTGATATGCAGAGAGCATGTAGTTTTTATTTTAATAGAATTAATTTGCGATCACATGAATTGGAACACACAGAGAGGCATGTTTTGATGGAAGTGTGAGAAATTGGGAAGAAGAAGAAAAGAGTAATAATAGAAATGGCAAAGGTGTGATGAATTTTTGTAGGCAGAAAGTGAGGGACCAAATTTATGTAGGGAAACTGTTTTCCCTGCAAAGCCTCAATTATTTGATAGGTTAAGTGATGCCTCACACGCCCCCAACAACCATCAATAATTCCCATCCCATTACAACCCTCAATCATCAAAACTCCTTCTCTCTTTTTTTCCTCATTTAGATCAAATCAAACATTCATAATAACTTTCTATTTTGTGAATACAAAGTTACAAAATTATGAAATGAGGAAAAAATTACAAAACTAATACGTATTATTAAAGGATTTAAGTTCAATTCGTCTTTACAAAATCGAATCAGTTCATAGGATGGTGACTATCCTTATTTTGAAATCATTTTTCATTTTTACTTTTTCTCTCATTCAAATAAACCATAATGATATATAATTCTCAAAGGTTTTTACATTAGATTGATTTATTTTTAAGTTCAAGTGACTTTAAGTCTCATATAAATAAAAAGTTGAATAATATATATGTTGGATTTGGAATAGGTAATTTAGAAAAGTAATTCATTTATTTAAATAATTAAAATTTTTTACACTAAAATGACATGTGTGGATAAATTAATTGGAGAGAAATTCAAAATTAAGAAATTTTGTAAGGTATTTCAATTGAATAAAATAAAATAATTTTAAAAATTATAGAAAATTCAAATTTTACTCATTTTCACTCCACTCTCACTCAACTCATGAAGGTCGAGTTGAGTTGACCTAAACCGAAGTCAAGTCGAGTCAGTCCGGGCCAAAAGTCGAGCCAAATCGACCTAGGCTAGTTGAAGCAAGTCAGTGTGACCGAAGTCAAACTAAGTCGAACTAAGTCAACCCAGATCGAAGGTCGAACCGAGTTGGTTTGAGTCGAAGATCAAGCCGAGTTGGGCTAGACCAATGGTCGAATTAAGTTGGTCTGAAGGTTGAATCAAATGAGTCTGAGTTAAAGGTCGAGTCAAGTCAGCTCAGGTTGAAGTTAAGCCTAATTGATCCAGGTGCAATCTTCGCGAGCCAACCTAGACCAAAAGTCGTGATGAGTTGTCTTAAATTGAAGATCGAACTAACTCAACTCGAAATTGAAAAAAAAATCAATTTAAGATATTTCAATTAATTTAAAAAATGAAGAAAAATTAATAAATTTTTATAAACATATATGCAGTTTAAAGTTATTTATATTTTCTGTCTTATTATGTTAATAAGTTATTTAACTAAGCTTTTATTTATATAGAATCGTGATTTAATGTTTTATCATATATTTTTTTATACTTTTAGCTTGTATATGTTTCAAAATATAATTTTATTATAGATTTTGTGACTTTGGATGTTGAGATATTAAAATTTATAATAATGCGTGGGATAAACTTGTAAACAAGATCTAATTAAAAATGAGTATTGATGTTGTAAAAAGGTTCCTTAATTAAGGGTATAAATGTAAAAGCAAGGAAATAATTAAGTGTGTTGTTGTCACTGTGCAACAGCAAACACCTAACCAGTGCCACCACGATTTGAATTGAGTCACTTTTTTGGACTTTTCCTTCTATGCATCTTTCTCCCTTTGACAACCACCAATCACAACAAAAAACACCACCTAATACCATTCTTTGCAATGTCTTCTTCATATCAACATTTGCACAATTTCTCTCAACACCGTTGCAACTTTACGTCTCATTTAAAATGCTTTCCAATGTCAAAAGTCAAATATAATCTTATTCATTCCAAATCATCTAATGTATTATTTGGACAATTTATAAGAACCTTTTACACAATTATAATTAAATTAAATATGTTTTTTTAAATTAGAATTAGTCCTTCTTGAAAATCTTTAACTAATTTAATCTCTGATTTTTAAAAATGCATAAATTTAGTCCTTCAAATCAGATTTATTTTATTATGTTTATTTGACGTTTCAAACACACATAATTCATTATTGTATTTTAATTTGTTTACACAATTAGACACATGTTCACTTAAATGTTAGTTGAAAAGCGCGGTTGAAACATAAAATAAACATAATAAAATAAAATTGGTCAAAAAGACTAAATCCACGCATTATAGAGTTAAATGACTAAATTAATTCAAGATTTTCAGAAGTGACTAATTTCAATTTTCACTAAAAGTTGAAGGAACAAAAACATATTTAACCCACTATATTATCTTACAATGAGTAAAAAATGAACTTTAATAATTTTGCATGAAAAATTAAAATTTATTTTGAGTACATTATTTTAATTTAAAATTATTGATCATCATCTTTGATCATGGTTATTTTTGTTTTCACTTATACTTTCAATAATCTCACATTATGTACGAGTTAATATTAAAGGACAATTTTAAATTTTCTTCTTATATTCTAAGACTTTAAAATGTCTTTTAAAGATAAAACAACGATAAAACTTCAAACTTCAAAATAAATTATGTCTTGAATAATGATTGACTCTAATACCAAGAGTCGATGAAATGAAAATTGAAGTATTCAACATTTTACTTAAAAGACAAATAGAGTATAGAGAATGAAAACACCAATTCATGAATTTTAAGACGACGAAGGCAAATTGAATAAAATCTCTTTGCTTTGGTGCTCCCAAATGACAAAAGAAACACCACACTTCAAGAAATCTAACAACAAAATGATAACACGAGAGAGTCATCAGAAATTGTGATAAAGAAAGAAGAAAAATGGTTGAAGGCGTTTGTTTGTGACTTGTGAGTGATAAATGGCTACGTGGCTATGTATGTGTACTATGTATAACTGTATATGAACAGGAACAAAAGGAAAGTTATCATTTTCTCCTTCAAAACTAAGCCTGTTTAAAATAATTACATTTAATACAGAGATGTATTTTTTTTTTAATCGTGATTGAGTAAAAAAGTTATATATATAATTGAAATTTAAAATCGTTAAATTTTTTTTGCATAATATATAATAGAATTTGTAACATTTTGAAAATGGTTTTCTTACTGAATATGCTAAAAAATATACTCTAAACTCTTCTCTCTAGTATAAGTTCATTTTTCTTCTTCTTTGTGTTCTCTCATTAAATGTGTAATTTGATCATGTAAGTAATAAATGACAAATCTACAATGTTATAAAGTTATGAAAAACGAATGATTTTTAAACTTATTTATAATCTTTCTAATGGGCATTTTTATTCTTTGCTTACTTTAGATTATGTCTTCTAAACTTAATTATTTTTAGTCTTAGAGATAGTACACATATGTCTTGTAGGTAACATCTAGGATTTTATCTAAGTAAGATAACAATTATATAAATTTTAAAAAATCACTTTATATGAGGATTTAATTTGCAATAAATAAATAATAATTTTTTTATTCAAATTTTTTCATCTATTTTTCTGTAAATGTGATATATTATCTTTATATATTAAATGAGGAAATTAATGGCCCTTGTTTGAACCCACGCGGTTACCATGATGGTGATCTTAATGAAATATGTTTTGATTCAATAAACCATACGGTTACGGTGTGATGGTTTTAATGAAACATATTTTGATTAACTGAACCTAACAGTTACCATAATGATGGTCTTAATGGAACATGTTTTGATTTACTGGAGCGTGTGTTACCATGGTGATGATCTCAATAGAATGTTTTAGTTCACTAAACCTTGCGGTTAATCTTTCCACATAATCGTTTTGGTTTGACTACTTTACTAGTACATACCATATAATTAATATATGATTTTAGACTATTTCACTCCTTGAATAGTTGAGAGGATATAGTCTCATTGAATCAACATGATTTCAAAATATATATATATATATATATATATATATATATATATATATATATATATATATATATATATATATATATATATATATATAACTAAAAGAACAATCAAGTCGGGACTTTTTCATCATAAATAAAAACATGTTGGATCAAAAAGATTAAAATCTCTTCCGGTTAAATAAATATTTAAAAATAAATAAGAAAAATAGCTTAATATAAAATATTCATTCTTTAAAATAAAATTATACAAGAAAAATAACATTATTTGTTTTAAAAAGGATAAAATAAGTATTTTGAAAAATTAATGCATATTTATTAGTAATAATCACATTAGAATACATTTTATAAAATGTCATAATCTCCGTTATCTTTATACACATTTGAAATTATTTGAAATTAGTGATGACAAATAAATACTTTTGTGGGTATTAGCCGATAACTCGTTATTTGATGGAGAATTTCCGCATTAACGGGATATGAGTATAGAGAATACCCGACTTTTTCAATTGGATTTGAGGTTGCACGAGAATGCCCCGCCCACCGTCCAGTGGCGGAACTTGGACAAAAAATTCAGGGGTACCAAATTCAAATTTGTATATATAAATTAATATTTTTAATTAAAATAACTCTTCATTCTCTCCATTCAAACAATTACACATGATTTTTTCTTAAAAAAATAAATATCATTCACTATCATAACATAAAATAACCATAAAATAAACACAAAATTTCTACATTTCTACATTTAGGATTGTATTTCTTTGGAGAAAATATAATTATGGTTTATATCAATTTCATAAAAGAATTCTTAAAATCGTAATCAAGATTTATACTAATTTGGAAAAAACTTAATTTGGGAGAGATGTGAGAATGTGTTATTCAATTTCTCTCTAAGAGATAATGTGGGAGAATGCAATTTTTAATATCTTTGTTCTTTAATATCCCTTTCTCAATTTATCTCTTTATCTTTTTTTTTTCTCTTACACTTTCTTGATGGTTTACCTTATAACTAAAAATAGAACATTAACTTCTTACATTAACAAAGTATTTATCAAGTTAGTTTTTATTTTATCTTTATTTTATTTTTTATTATAATTTTTCATAATATAAACTTAATTTAAATAAAATAATAATGCATATATATATATATATATATATATATATATATATATATATATATATATATATATATAAAAAAAAAAAAAAAAAAATTATGAGGAAGAGAGCCCATCTCCCCCCCCCAAAATCAACCACACCGAAATATAGATTTTTTTTTATTTTT
>Ga0099822_1009920_pt1 | contig 11906 bp, 9 predicted proteins | sample CowpeawhiteBW_FD_76839 | JGI IMG/M metagenome (GOLD analysis project Ga0099822, IMG submission 76839) | Root nodule microbial communities of legume samples collected from California USA - Cow pea white BW | ecosystem: Host-associated > Plants > Roots > Nodule | place: USA: California | collected... | reverse complement strand
TGTTTTTTTTTTTTTTATTTTTTTTTTATGAGTATTTATATTAAATATTAAAATATAAATATATATAAATTAAAATATATATATATATATATATATATATATATATATATAGGTAAATTTAAACCTTACTAAGCTATTTTTGCACTATAAGATTTAGGATAATGATATTTTGACCCACTTTTAACCCACCCTTTAATTATCTGTTTTAATTTTTTTTAGTAACGTGATGTGATGATCTAAGAGTGATTGAAGTGGTAGGTTAAAAGTAGGTCAAAATATCATTATCCATAAAGTTTATTGACCTTATCATATCATCTACAATCACCCTCTATTATTGTTGTTCGAAAGAAAAGTCTAATATTCATGATTTTTATTAAGTGTTAAAAACAACAAAGCATAAAAGATGTTCATGCTTCATTTGTAAGATGCAAGTGTTTGTTCAAGTGTTTTGTTTATTAGACAATAGTCTTGTATTTTTGTCTAATAAGCATCGTGATGCTTAGATGATATGTGCATAGACTAAAACTAACATAGTATTTCATGAATATCCATATGTTTCTTACGTCTAACCAAGAAGATTCAAAAAAGCTTACATCACATCAATGATCTCTTGGAACCTAAGTTAAAGTTGTTTTGCTTTAGCAACTCCCAAGTGAATTCTTTATCAATCTAGAGAAGTCTATTTGCTTCGTATAACTCTACGTTTTTAACAATTTCAAGTAAAAACACTATGTTGTAAAGGCAAATTGTCTAAGGAGAGATAAGTACATCCAACTATCAGGACAATGCCAATTATTGAATTTGGTATGTTGACTATTGCCAACAGAAAAATGAAGAATTTTACAATTCACTGTAGAACGAATTTGCAACCCTAGAAAGAGAAGACAATATTTATGTATGTTAACAAACCCATATTGGTATAAAAAATAAAATGCAGTGAACACTCTTGTGAAAAAAAAGATTTACTTAAAAACCATAAATAATAGGACTTCACAAAGAGAATATCATTTAATGTATGCATGGAGCACATTTACTACATCTTCCGCGTTCAAAAGCATTAGATGCAAGGAAGAGAGTGTGAAATTGCTTAGCGACTTATATAAAGCCTTTCACCAAGAAGAAAAGTAAAGAAGTTAAATTTGTAAAAATTATAAAATGCTATCAAAATCTTTTTGAGACCTAAAATAGCTTTTTAAGAACATTGTTATGTTTGTTTAACAAACTAGAAGAGAGTGTTCAATCTTGTAAATGTCGAAAGATGCAACCCTTATCTATTGAGAAACCTTGTGATCTTTTGATTACAACTTTAAACAATTTTTTTCTTATTTAGGAGTAACTTTTTATTAAAGAATAATCAAGTTTTAGCTAAAAGTGACTAGTTGTTAAAAAATACTTGACAAGTTGGCCAAAAGTGGTTACGTTGCAAAAGAATACTCATACAAGTTAGTTAAGGGTGGCTACAAGACAAAAGAATACTCATATGTATCTTGTAATGGTAGTCTACATAATGGACCCCAATTAGTTGATTGAGAATGGGAAGTAATTTGTGCTATTAGATGAACCAATATAAAACATCTTGAGTCGCTTCACTAACTTAAGAAGGAGAAGTTTTTGAACTCAGTTTGTGAACATCTTTGTTAGTTCGTCTAAATAATACGAACTTGTCATTCGATTGCACATTTTTCAGATGATACTTGTAAAAATCCATAAAAGAACAAATTTAACACTCTTTTCTTGTGTTTTACCCGAATTTCATAGTTGGTATTAGAGTTCAACCTCTCTAAGGTTGAACACCTTACTACATCTAGAGGAAAAGATCCAATATGGAAAGTATGGAACCATATCTCAACGTTGAATAAGTTTCCCTCTTCAGTCCTCCTATATTCTTAGGAGAATAATTTCCTTATTAGAATGAAAGAATGGAGATGTACATAAAGCCCATGCATTATCAGTTATGGCAAATCATCACTCGTGGTAGATCTCATCCCCTGAAGAGGACTATGAAGAGGAAGAGTTCAACCAGATACAATAGAACAATAAAACAATGTCAACTTTTATTTGTGACTTATCCAAAAATGAGTATGAAAAGATTTGCAATTTGAAGACCAATAAAAATATATAGGACTCTCTGATCATCAACTATTAGAGTAATAATGATGTGCAACTTTGAAAAGTTACCATCTTCACATGTTAAGATAAGTTTGCACAATTTTCAAAATTGTTAGTGAAATGGACCTTTATTGATATAAAACAATCCTTTCCAATTGAAGAAGATATAGAAATGATATATACTTGTGAAATCTTGTCAATATTCTCGCTTAGACCTTTATGTGCCCTAAGCTGAAGAAGAACATTGTTTATGTTCATTTTAGCAAATTAGAAGAGTGTATAACCCTTGTATTTGTTGAAAGATGTTATCTTTGTCCAGTAAGAAAATCTTATAATCCTTTAGATCCTTTTCTTTATAAAACTCTTTTATCTAAGAGTGGTTGCATTCTAAATAATATTAAAATCTTAGTTAAGAATGGTTGTTTCTCAAATAAAGTTTGAGTTGTTTAGCCATGAGTGACGGTTAGTCAATAGTTATTGAGTGTTCAAACAATGCTTGAATTATCTAACAATAAATGATTAAGTTCCGAATAATATTGTATTAGAACTTCACATTGTTAGCATGATGGTGATCATAGACTAAATTTTAGAAAATCTAATTCAAATTCAGTCCAAATCTAAATATTTAGATCATATTTTGAATAAAAATTTATTTTTTATAAAAGCAATTAATATTTGGATTAGCTTTTACCCGAATCCATTTAAAAAAAAATTCTGAATTGGAAATCCATACTTTCTAAAATAATTTAGATTTCTTATAAATCTAATTTTAAACTTAAATCTATATATGTTTTTAAATACAATAAGTATTTCATCTAATACATAAATATATAAATATATGTAAAAAAGTTAAATAACATGTAAAATATAAAAAAATATAATAATATTATAATTTAATAATATCAAAGATTAAAGATAAGACATTGTCCCCACCATTTACACGTAAAAACTAGTAATAACATGTGATTAAAGTCCCTCAGTGAAGCAACACATCATTCATTAATGAATTGATTGCAGGCTGTATAAAATCCAAGACGCAAATGCATCTGAGCATCAAACTGTGAAATGAGTGCCTTTGACTTATATGGGACAACACAATAGTTGCCTTGTAGACGAGTCTTTTTCTTTTTGACAAAAAAAAGATATGTTATGATTAGAGTTCAGAACAAAGATAAAACATTAGTGTCGCATTATTGCTACCTTGGTACCAAGGAGACTTCGTTGACTCGGTGCAGCAGTTTTGGTTCCTGTTACCTCAGTGTTACAGAGTTAGATTGTCTTCAACAAAAATTTACAGAAATGTGAGAATGTGGAAAAAAGAAATAGAAAAGTAAAGAAATAAGAAGGGGAACACAATTGAACTTTCAAAGGATAAGTGCAAAGAGAGTTCATCACTTGAAAAAGCTTTTCTGGATAAGAATCACAACCATAATAAAACTTACTCTTAAAATTGTCTCACAAGTGTGATTTTAATCGATCTTCAAAAATAATTTTTACAAGAGGCTTAAAACTTATTTTTTACAAGGAATGTTCAACCCGGGAGCATGAAGAGTTCCAATCATCCGTCCTAAAGAAAGAAATATAAAGTGTGAACATAAGACTAATTAAAATAATGATCACACTTCACTAATTTCAAAATTAAATTAGTACATGAATGGTTCATTGATTTTAGGTGAAATAAATGGACACCTTCTTCATTTGAAGAGAACTCCATACAAGTAGTTACATGAGTCATAAGTAGAGATGTGAAAATGAGTTTCAAATTAACTCGACTTATCACGGGTTCGAGTCAGGTTAGGCTAAGAAAAATTCAATTTTTTTAAAAGTGGGTTGAACTCAACTAGGTTTACTTAACCCACGAGTTCGAGCTGGGTTGAGGGTGGTGAGTTGATTCACTTAACCCACCAACATTTTTTATAATGTTTTTTTATATTTTTTATAATAATTATTTACTACTTCTAATTATATAGGTTCACAATTTCATATTTTTAAATGATAGAATATTGCTCAATAATATTTGAATAATTTTAATGTTTAATTAATTTGATTATCAAGTTATATACGTTGATACTTTCATCTTTAACTATAATCTTTATAGTAAATTACTCAGGCAACCGTCTTATAAACAAATTTTTCTAAATTAGTATCACAAAGATGTGTAGTTTTTTTATTTATATTTTATTGAAAAGCATGACAGAAAATGTGTAATATTAGTTATGTTTTCTCGAACTATATGGACAATTTCTTGAAAATAATTCTTCATATATTGGTGGTGAGCATGAAAACATTGGTTCTTGATTTTATTGTGATTATCATCTTATGGATTGTTTAAAAAATTATTTAAATATTTGAATACTTAAAAATAAATACATAAATATTTTTTTTATATGGGTTGGCGCCAACCCACTTAACCCACCAATTCGTGGTGAGTTGAGCTGGGTTGCAAAATTTCTAGTTTACCATAAAGTGAGTCGGGTTGGATTCACTCATTCTCCTTCTTCTCTTTCTTCTTCTCTTTCTTCTCCTTTTTCTTCTTTAACTTGACTCGTGGTGAGCCAATTCAATTTATGTGAGCCAGATTAGCTCACTTTGACATGTGTAATCATATGAGTGTCTCGTAAAGGAAGAAGAGATACTTGAATTAACTATAACCTTCACATATACATATACTTTAGAAATGACATGTAAAAGATAGAAATCATTTTTGTGTCTTCTAACCGTACAAAATTTCATCCAAACATATGGAAGGTACATGTCAAATAGTTACAATCATCACATTCACGTACTTAAAAATAATTTATAAAAATAACCAAAGAATATATATATGTATATACTTAAAAGTGACATATAAAAGTAACTACTTATAATACACATATGCTTCTTTTTATATCTAACCAATATCTAAAATTTACAAATTATCTTGCTTTTCTTTATGTCTTCAAACTTCTTTTAACTTTTCTTTTTTACATCTTCCTTTAAATATTTTTATTCTTTTCTTTATCATTTGTTGTATTTATTTTTTTAATATTCATTTTCTCCTATATTCCTCTTAAATCTTACATAGTAAGTATATAATTGATTTGATTACTGATCCAAAGGCTAAAAATTAAAATCAGTGGTTGATCCAGAAACCAAAATTATTGACTAATTTAAAAACTGATACTAATAGCTAATTAAATGATAATTTCAGTTACTAATTATAATAATGAGTTTGATGACTTATTTTTTATTACTAAAATTTCGGTAGAAAAAAAAATCATCATGATAGAGACAACAGTTTTCCGTTACTAAATTTAATCATTATTTATCATTTTCCAGTTATTGATTAAGGTTTGTAGCATTATCAGTGTTGTTTGGTTTTCTTCATTTTTTAAAGAAAGTGACTGTATAGAAGAATTTGTTAGTAATATAGATACAGATAGTAGCGCACCATCCTTTTAGGATATGTTAGTAAAAGCTACTATTATTAATTTTGTAGTTTATTATTCTCAATCTTTTACTCCATACCCAACAACAGCTATAATCATTTCGCTATTTTTTTCCTTTTTAGTATTTGATTTCGATCACAGTGTTATTAATATAACACTTATTCAATTTCCATTGGTGATGGATGTCCTAATTCTCATTTTAAATTCAATATATGGAACTATTGATCTTCTATACAAATTTCTAGAAGTAGATGAGACAATTCTAGTTTTTTTGAGTTATTTTATTTAAAGTGTGTTTGTTTTAGAAGATGGATTTGGAAAAGTGTATTTAAATGAATTTGAGAATAAATAAAAATAAGAGAATTAAGAAAAAGAATAATAAGAAATGAAGATATTTAAGATGAAAGTTTATGAAAATTAATAAATGATGTGTTGCATTTAATAAATTAAAATTTATTATAAATTTTTAATCTATGAAAATATCATATTTTAATGCATAAATATTGTTTTATTTAACTAATATTGATTTCCTTCTAAATCTTTGCTTTCAAAACAAAAAAGAAAATGAATATACAAGTTTTGGCTTGATTGTTGTGTAAATTTTCATTGCTTTATGTGCTTTTGCACATTGAATCTTCACATTTCTTCTCAAATCAAACAAATCCTTAAAGTGATTCTGCTAAAGGTTTTATTAGTATTTTTTTTCCCATTTATTATTTAAACATGTTATGTTAATTTTTGTCAACTAATCTTTTTTTCTTTTCTAGGAATGAATTGTTATCTCTTCCTATTTTTACATCTCTTTATTCCTGAGAATTTAAAAGATTTCAGAGATTCCAAAAATTTAAAATATTTCAATAACGATTTTCTATCTTTTTGGGTATTTGAATTTTTTTCTTTATTGTATTTTGAATTGTTAACTATGAAGTAGTTTACTAGTATAATTAAGTTGAAAGTAAATATTTTTGTATATTTTTATATTTTTTTTCCTAATGCCTTTTGTCATTTTAGAATGGAGTTAATTCACTGTTTTCCAAATTGGAAAATTTTACTTCTTCTAAAAGAGGTTAGAGGTTTTCCATATTTTCTAAATCCATTTAATCGTATGTGCATACCAGGTAATTAAAATAAGGGGTGTTTTTAAAGTAATTATAATTATTTGAGAAAGCCAGTTTCTTTTCAATGGAGCAAAAGATGCTTCTGTTGCTCCTGAATAAGATTTAATAATATTTTCTAGTTCAACTATATTAGGAATTATTATATATATACAATCAAATGGAGGAAGGTGAGTACATTTATAAACATATTAATAAATTCAACTATCTTATTCTTAGTCTAAAAAATATTTATGTTAACGTGGATGACAAGGACTGAATTATTCCTTTTGTTAGTTCTTTGCTAAGAACTCAAAAAAACATAAAAATTGTAGATATAGTAATTTTGGGTAGAAATTGATTATCTATGAAAGAAGTAAAAGTGACCTTTAAATAAAAGTCTTGAGAACTGAAAATACAAAGTATTAACTCATGTGAAGGTTTAATGGTGAGAGAAATATAGAGGAGAGGAAGAAAAGTTTTGAAATGTTTCAGTTTGAGATTCATAACTAATTAAATTTTATTTGAGATTCAATTTTGTTTTAAGTTTTGGGATATCATTGACGATATTTAGTAGTATCATAGAAATAAACTACAGTGTTATAAAATATTAATTATTGAACGAAAATTTTCATATGATTTAATTTAGGGGTTGAGAGCTGTGAAACGAAAAGTTCACTTAAATTACTATAACATTCAAGCAACAGCAAAAACACTCTTTTGGAGATGCAGGGGATCGAACCCTGTACCTCCCGCATGCAAAGCGGGCGCTCTACCATTTGAGCTACATCCCCGATTTGAAATAATGAATTAGAAAATATGCTTTCACAAAAGCTACGTGTTTTAAGAGTTTAATAAAATAATTAGTATCAAATATTATCTAATCTAAAAGCTATCAAAAATTGCTTTATTCAAATTTAATCAGACAACATTTATTAAGTAGTTTTTCGTTATATTCAATAATCATTTTGTTTGATTTTTATTTTACCATAAAATGTTAAAGATAATGACAAGCCCATAAGAATATAATTCATGTTAATGTATAGATGCGAATTGGGTTGTAAATTTAATCATTATTACGTCAAAAAGAATTTATGTTGATTAAAGAAGAAGAAGAATATTTTATTCTTACTCTTAAAGACCAAAAAAAGTTTTGATATGATAATAAATGAAGAAAAATTTAAGATTTAACGATGATAATGATTTATGGAATTAGTCGAAGAGGTAAAGGGATTTATGAGAATCGTTGAAAAGTTAAAAAATGTTTGAATTCAAAAGTTGATATATTTAGTTGTTGAAGTCATGTAATATATGTATTTAATAGTAAAAATATAATGTCACATGTGAAAAGGTAGAACCTAAGCATCACTGTAATGAGAAGCTTTTGAGAGTTTTATTTTTGTAATTTTTGTAATAAACACTAGAATAATCTGTTATTCTTAATGATAATTAATTATTTCAATGAAAAATTATTTATGAAAAAAATTTTATGAAATAATCAATTATTTTTAGTAATAATTAATTATCTAAGGAAAATTTTGTTTTCTATAATATTACAAGAATAATTAATTATTGCTTATAACAATTGATTATTCTAAACATTTTTTAGATTAATTTTTTATTTTCTTAACCTAATTTCAAATTTATAACAATCGATTATTCTAAACATTTTTAGTGTGATTTTTTATTTTCTTAATCTAATTTCGAATTGGAGTTCTATAAATGAAATAGTAGGTTATCATTCAAGATACACAAAACTTTGGGAGACAAAAACTTGTTGAGGTTATCATTGAATATATGCACGGATTGATTTTCTATAGAAATTTTTAGAAGTAGAATGATACCATTCTGATCTTTCTATTTTGAGTTATTTTATTTAAAGTGTCTTAGGGTGTATTTATTTTGGGGATGAATTTGGGGGAGTGTATTTCAATAAATTTGAGAGAAAATGGAGATGAGAGTGAGATTGATTAGATTAAGGAAAAAATTGTGAAAAAAAAGAAGAAGATATTTGAAATGAAAGTTAAAAAATGATGTGATGTATTTGATAAATTAAAAAAGTATTATAAACTTTTAATGCATATAAATATTATATTTTAATACATAAATATTGTTTTATTTAATTAATATCGGTTTCCTTTCAAATTTTTGCTGCATAAAAAGGAAAGTGAAATGCTAGTTTTACTTTGATTGTTCAATTTTTTGTTGCATAACAAGGAAAGTGAATATGCAAGTTTTACTTTGATTGTTGGGTAAATTCCCATTGATTTATGTGCTTTCTTTGTGCACACCAAATCTTTTTGGCATTTTCGTCACTCAAACCAAAGAAACCTTTAGTTGTGTTTGAATAAAACATTTCAACAATTATAAAAAATTGAAATCTATTGTATTTGAATTTTTTATAATTAAATTTTTTTCATTTTCTAAATAATTTGTTTGAATTGAAATATTTTACACTTTAGTTTCTTGTTTGTGTAAAATAATTGAATTTTCCATACCTGATAAAATTTTATTTTAACAATATTTATTTTAATATATATATATATATATATAATAGAAATTAAATTTAAAAAATTTATTTGTCAACTTAAACTATTTAAATTCGGTCACAAAAGGTCGACTTGGCCAAATTTAGGTCGAGGTCAATTCGATCGAATTCAACTGGATCGACTTAGTCAAATTTGTCTAAGGTCGACTCGACCAAATTTGTCTAGGGTCGATAAGGCCAAATTTGGTTGGGTCGCCTCGACCAAATTTGTCCAAAATTATGATGGATCTATCTCGATTGAATTTCGTCAAATTTCGACTAGGGCCAACTCTGCCACATTCAACCAATTTTGGTTGGGGACGACTCAATCGAATTCGACCTATTTTCTGTCAAAGTCAACTCAGTCGAATTTAGGTCGAGGTCGACTCGACCAAATTTCGATTAGGGCTAACTCAACTAAATTTTGCTAAATTTCAACTAGGGTTAATTCAATCGAATTTTGGATGGCACTATTTGGGACGAATTTTGGTCAAGGTTAACTCGACCAAATTTGGCCAAATTTTGACTGGTGTCCACTCAACCAAATTTGGCAGAATTTCAGGCGGGGCTGTCTCGACCAAATTTGTCTGAATTTCTCTTTGGACCGACTAGGTTAAATTTGACCAAAATTTTTATTGAGGCTGATTCAATGGAATACGACCAAGGTTGAATCTGAAGAATTCGACCACAATTCGGCCAGGGTCAACTTGACCCAATTTTGAACATGTCCAACTTAGCGAAATTCGACCAAGTCCAACTTTGGTTGCATTCGACCAAATTTGTGTTAGAGCTGACTTTGTCAAATTTGGATGAATATCATCCAAGGTCAACTCAACCGAATGCAGCCCAATTTTGGACGAGACCGACTTGAATTTCAGTTGGATCAACTAGGCCAAATTTGACTGAATGTGATCGAGTCAGCCCTAGTCAAATTTCGGTCGAGTAGGCCCCAACCGAATAGGTCAAGTCAGCCCTAACCAAAATGTGGTCATAACCAAATTTGAATCGAGTTGGCTCCAGTCAAATTCGATGGAGTTAGTCCTAGTCAAATATTTAGGTCAAACTCAGCTGAGTCGACCCTAACTAAAATTTGGCGAAATTCAGTCGAGTCAAATCGAACCAAATTTCGCCCAAGTCGGGACTAATTGATAATTGACTGAATTTGGTCGAGTCAATCCTGGTCGATTGTTGGTTGAGTCGACCTTGACCTTTTTTTTATCTTAACCAAGGTGAAATTTCACAACTTGTGAAATTTCAATTTCATTCTTTTTGTAATAAAATTCAAATTCTATTATTTTAGCTGTTTGAAATACATTCTTATTAAAAATCTTCAATTTCAATTTATTTTTAATTTTTTCATCCAAACATATTGTTTTATTTTAAAAAAATTTAAATCTCCAAATAAATCGAAGAACTAGTGATTTTACTAAAGATTTTATTAGTATTTTTTTTCATTTATTATTTAAACATATTATGTTAATTTTTGTCAACTCATCTCTTTTTTTTTCCTAGGAATGAATTGTTATTTCCTCCTATTTTTAAATCTCTTAATTCCGAGAATTTAAAAGATTTCAGTAACGATTTTCAAACTTTTTGATATTTGAAATTTCTTCTTGATTGTATTTTGAACTGTTAATTATGAAGTAGTTTAGTAGTATAATTATGTTGAAAGTAAATATTTTTTTACATTTTATATATTTATTTTTCTAATGACTTTTGTCATTTTAGAATGTAGTTAATTCACTATTTTCCAAATTGGAAAATTTTACTTCTTTCAAGAGAGGCTAGAGGTTTTCCTTATTTTCGTAATCCATTTAATTGTATCACAACTAAAAAAATTCATATTTTCTATCAATTTTATTTTGAATTTTTTTTCAATTTTTGTTGTGAAAAGTTTTTGCAAAAAATTATTTTGCAAAATATTTTGTATAAAACACTTTTCGTAATAAATTTGTAAGAAATATTTGCGAATTTTATAATTTTGTAGAAAATAATTACCCAAGAGAAAATTACATACCAATTAAAATTCTTAGAAAAAATGGTAGAATTTTTTTTTTCTTGCAAATATTTTTAACAAATTTCAACAAAAAAATCCCAGAAGAATTCTAATAGTGTATGTACATACCAATGTAATTAAAAATAAGGAAAGTTTTTAAAGTAATTATAATTTTTTGTAATAGTTTTCTCTAAATTATCTTAGTTTTTTCTTAGATAAAGATTTGAGAAAGTCACTTTCTTTTCAATGGGCAAAAGATGCTTCTGATGCTCTTGAATAAGATTTAATAATATTATCTAGTTCAACTATATTAGGATTTTATGGTTATGAGGTGTCTTCTACACTAGTACAGATTTTGCTTTTTACCTCGTCTTATATGTCTCAGTTGGTCAGGAACCGAAGCATATAATGGCGCGGTGGCATTTTTGCAATTCCAGGCAACTTTTATGCCTCGGTTCAACGAAAACCCGAAGCAAAAGAAAGTTATATGCTTCGGTTCAAAAAAATCGGTGCCAAAAGAGGGTTATATGCTTCGGATCCATAGACCCGAAGCCAAAAATGTGGCTGGATATTTCAAAAATGCCACTAGCCATTACGTCTTTGGCCTCGGGTGTCACTGAACTGGGGCCAAATAAGGCTATATGCCTCGGTTATTAATTGAACCGAGGCCATATAGTTTAATTAGGGTTCAAAATTGGCGAACCCCTCTTCTTCCCTGCGCTGCATTTCTCCTCTTTCTCTCTCTCTCTCTC
>Ga0099822_1009919_pt1 | contig 11906 bp, 9 predicted proteins | sample CowpeawhiteBW_FD_76839 | JGI IMG/M metagenome (GOLD analysis project Ga0099822, IMG submission 76839) | Root nodule microbial communities of legume samples collected from California USA - Cow pea white BW | ecosystem: Host-associated > Plants > Roots > Nodule | place: USA: California | collected... | reverse complement strand
TGTCTTTTGCAGGTCCCCTGCGCCGCCCTCAAGCCCCCCTTTGACGAAAGAAGACCGGCCCCCAGAAGACGTACAAGACCCTTGGTTGATTTGTGGATTACAGACCTCGGTCCTTTAAGAACAGGATGTAATTTTTCCTTTCCTTGAATAAATTAAATTCATTGCCTATTATCTATTTTTGTTCATTTATTTTCATCTTTTATTTTAGTTGTGAGTACTTGTGCTAGTACTCTGATACCCAACATGACATTGCTGAATTGTTCTTAAAGGAGGTGGTAAAGTTGCATGTGTTCCCTAAATCCATTGTTTCTGATCGGGATTGCGTTTTCATGAGTTCATTTTGGACTGAGTTATTCAAGCTTGCAAGCACTAAATTAAATTTTAGTTTAGCCTATCATCCGCAAACTGAAGTGGTGACTCAATGTTTAGAAACGTATTTGAGGTGCATGACAAGGTTGCATTCCAAACAGTGGCTGAAATGGCTCAGTTGGGCTGAATTTTGGTACAATACAACCTACCATGAATCCACCAAAATGACACCCTTCAAGGCTTTATATGGAAGAGACCCTCCTCCAGTAGTGAGAGGTGATATACCAACAACGTCCATGGAAGAGGTGACAGTGATGCTGCAAGAGCGCAATGAATTGTTGGCAATTTTTAAAGATCAATTGGTGCGAGCTCCAAATAGGATGAGGCAGCAAGCCAAAAAAATAGAAGGGAAGTGGAGTATAAGGTGGGAGATATGGTTTATTTGAAAATACAACCATATAAGTTAAAAAAATTGGCTGGAGAGTGAACCAAAAGCTCAGTCCACGATGCTATGGTCCTTATGAGATCCTAGAGAAAATAGGCGAGGTAGCTTACAAGTTGAAATTGCCCGAAAATAGTAGAGTTCACCCTGTGTTTCATGTATCTCTATTGAACCAAGGGTGGTTGAGGAAGGGGTTGTCCAGCCGCTACCTTCGTCTATCAATGAAGATTTAGAGCTTCAGGTCCAACCCAAAGAAATCCTTGTGATCAGGAGCAAGGGAGACCACATTCTGGAAGTGTTAGTCAAGTGGCGGAATCTACCAACTTGTGAAAATTCATGGGAATCTTGGAATAAGATGCGAGAATCTTTTCCTGAACTTCACCTTGAGGACAAGGTGACTCTTCGAGGGGTAGGTGATGATATGAATGAAGGAGTGGGAGGGCAAAATAGGACACTACACCAAGTCTACGAGAGGAATAAGTGGAAACCCATCACATGGGAGCCCACGAGCACACATACTTGATTCTGTAATAACAATTTGGCTGAGGTGGCAGGGGGATCGTGGGGTTAGTTAGAGGAGAGAGAATATAATGAGAAAACGGGGAAGGATGGGGGAGGTTGGGAATTGGTGAGGGCTCAGAGGAATTTATTTCTCTTTGGGATTGTTTTGCTCTATTTTATTTGATTCCATAAACTTTGAATAGATAGCTAGAATTCTATTCATTTTCTGGTCGTGTTAATATTGAATATACCTATCAACTAATCTAGGGAGAATGAGATTTTTTTTTCTTAGTTGAAATTTTACAGAATGCACATGGAGTATGCTCAGGAAGTGTTATCTCGTTTTGGCACGAAGAATTGTATTTCCGTCAAGAATCCAATTGTTTCAGGAATAAAGTTGTCTAGAAATGATAGAAGGACTAAAGTGGATGCTACTTTATTCAACAATTAGTTGGAAGCATTATGTACTTGATTGCAACCAGACGAGACTTGATATATGAAGTTAGCTTAATTAGCAGATTTTCATGTCCATTCCTACATAAACACATTGGTCTACAACCAAAAGAATTTTGTGGTACCTAAAAGACAATACTGAATTCAGGATATTCTTCAAGAAAGGGCACAAAAACACAAAAATAGTTGTTTATACAGACACTGGTTTTGCTGGAGACATAAACGACAGGAAGAGCACATATTAATTTGTTAGTTTCAGTTTTGTTTTCAATTAAGCATTTTGAGTTTCAATAAATTAGGTCAGTTGTTGATCTATTCAATCGGGAGTAGAGTGAAAGCTAAGATTTAGCTCATGATTTAGTTAGGAAATCACCCATGATTTGCGTGAAGGTGGGACAGGTTTTTATTCTCTCATTTCCTATATAAATGCAATTCAATTTTCAGTTTGAATAATACAATTACAGAAATTCAGAATCACCTTATCTGATTTTATTCTCAAAACTAGAATTCTGAAAATTGTCGGGGTGCAGGTAGAAATTGGGGGTGTTGGAAGCAATAGCCTAGAAGAAGAAATCAATAGCTTAACTAACGTTGCCGTACACGAAAGTAAAACACCTGATTAAAAGAGCTAAAACTTTATACCTTGCTTGTGGCAGAAAAACGTCATTGTTCTTTTCTTTACAGAAAACTACCTCAGTTTTCTATTGCTAAATTAATGCCACTGAAAAAACTAATTGTCTGCTAATAATGAAGGGAAAAAATTATAATTTAATCTCACGTAGTGAGTCATCTACTGTAGTAATAATAATAATAATAATAATAATAATAATAATAATAATAATAATAATAATAATAATAATAATAATAATAATAATAAGCAGTACAAATTTCCGACAACCTTCAAAGCCCATATCCTATGTGTTACTTAAATTACTAAGAATTATTTATTTCATGCACCTGAAAATAAGTTAATTTACCATACACAATCGAAAGTGAAAAAAATTGAGATACTAACTTTAACATGATGGAAAGGGCAACCTTTATCGCAGCTTGACAAGGAGTAGATACTATATAATCTTCCTCCTGTAAAGCTTTGAACTGTTTCAGGTTTAACAAATAAAGCTTAAACATTTTAGAGACCCAAATAAAGGTCTGAAATCAGATGGTACTGAGTGCTAAACCTGTCATTAAACCAATTCAGGTATATATCTCAAATCTGACCCACACCATTAGAGGATAGTTAGAAGTTAAAACATTCAGTACCTTCCCTGAAATAGATAGGTTTAGTCTATATGTAGTGTGCATTGTGGTCACTAACACCAGCAATTTTTCACCACATGTACTCTTCAAAGAGACTACCATCAAAACATACAAGGAACAAAAATGTTTCAATAAAATGAAAGTATTGAATGAAATCATAAAAAACATAAAGCTATAGGCACAAATAAACCAAACTTTTAAGTACACTGACCGAGGTAAATTATATGGACCTAAATGTGTGAATCAAATACATATTTGGCTATATGAGAATTGAAATACACTACTGCCTCCAGTGATTAATAACAATTGCAATATATTATCATTAACTCTCCAATGTTAATCAGGAAAATATCTTCAATGAGAATGCTAGCCGTGTATTATATTGTGAATGGTTATAAATCTATTGATTCAAACAAAATTGTCTCTCTCAAGAGATACCTGTGAACTAGGCCAAATGTTAATCAGGAAACCATTCTTTATCTTGGAATGGTGTGACCATTGACAGACATGAAGGAACTGCACCCGATATTGAGAATTTTATCACGTCTAAGTGAAAATGGATCTATCCCTGCCTTGTGAGCTGCAATAACTCCAATGGCCTCCCAATAATTTGAAACATGCAGCTGCCGAATGATAATTTTATCAACCAAAATGTTCTCATTTCAATTGTAATAGAAGAAAAATTGACTGTCTCGATGGTGCCTACAGTTAATTTTATTTTGTCTTTTTAGCACCAACAATAAAAAACTAACACTAAGTTGCCAAAAATGGAGATGTTATTATTTTACTTGTATGCTTATGCATCTATCTAACTTTAACTTTTGTCCAAACCCACATTTTTTTCTTTGGTGAGCAAATGGTACATAGTAACTTGAATTCTTGTCAATTGATTTCTCCAGAATTTTGAATGAAACAGATAAAGATCCTAACTTTTATTCACATCTCTAAAATAACAAGTTCACAGAATAAAAATCACGTACCACTTCAAGACCAAGTTTGTCTGCAGTATCATTAAGAACAGTTTCATTTTCGTCCACAGTAATTATAAGTGGCTGCAAGAAAATTGTACACAGTCATGTATAACGAAATAATGGTGTTATCAAAATTCTAGTTGGACAGTTTGATTTGCCGAACGGATGAAAGCTAACTTACCACAAGGAGATAATTGTTGTTTTTGCTAATATGTTTAATCAAACCAAAAAATAAAAATAAGGCAAAAAGACGCTGATGTGTTTGAATGTATACCTTTTTGCTTTTATTTCTAGCAAAAGCAAGACATGCATCCCCGCCGCAAGCATCTTTGGGTAGGATTACGGAATCCACATCATTTGCCTGTATGCAACCTTTTTCCAAGGATTTGGAGTCCATGACCAAGTATTGTGGAGCATTACTTAGGCCAGCAAGCACACATGGTAGGAAAGTGTACCCAATCTACTTAACAAGAGCAAGTTATCCATAAGTACTATTATCCATCAAATACGCAGAATGAGAAATCTCCAATTTATAATGAGAACAAAATCGTCTTAATAATACAAGAAATGTTAAAAAGAACCTACTAGAAATGTTAAGCTTCATTTATTTAATGGACACGTCAATCTTGAAAATGAATGACATGGGAAAAAAAGTCCAGTAAAAAGAGCAGGGAAAGAATGAGGAACAGTTTAGTGTAAACAGTTCAAACTTTAAAGCAACCTTACTCAAAATGGCTTTATCTAACTAAAAATTAGTTTTTGAGCAGGTCTAATCCATTTACCCAAACTTGCACCGTAATACTAATAGTAAGAAGAGGCTTAGTTGTTAATTGTGTCCATGTTTGAAATAAGCAAATCTTTATTTTCGTTTTACTTTATAACTGTATTTTCCTTTTCTTAGAATTGAAGTTTCTAATTCTTGTATATTGAAACAGTGTAAGAAAAGACAATTTTTAAATTCATCTTTACTGAAATTTTTAAAAATGCTACTTTGGGACAGAGATTTGAAACAAAACAAATTCAACAAAGCAGATGAGGACTTGACGATTTCTAACACCTTCACAGTCAACAAACATATGAACTCCTGAACTAGGTAAACCACCTTACTTCCTACTAGTTTTATTATAGAGCCTCAAGTTATCATCAGTTTTCAGAGTTTTAAGTAACATTTATCAATTAACGTATATTCTCATATAAACACACGAAAGACATACCTACGACCGGTATCTATTGGAGAAGGTAAGAAAGGAGCAGCACGAATCATTGAAACGGGTGGAAAATATATTCATCCTAAAGTGCAAGAAAATTTTCACAAAGCACAAAATAAGTGAGGTCCACCAATACAGTACACGGTGGACCAGTACCATATATTTAAGGTATAGAGTTCTGAATCTTAGATGCCATCTCCCATCAGCACGTGCAGACATAGATAAATGACAAAATTATTGAAATTGTAAATGCTCAACTAAGAATCTAACCACTAGAAATCTTAAATACTATTTGCTTTGGTATGATTATCGACCCCATAATTACAAAATCTACACTACACACATATGCTGAGCTTAATTAAAATATACAATAAACTATAAGATATCAGATTCTCTTAGCTGATGAAAAAAATGGATTAAAACACTGGCTTCAGAAAATTTATCACATCAATAGCAAATTAAACATGAGGCATGTTTGCTTAGTCACTAAAAAAATCAATCATACTCGTTTAAAAGATTATATGTCTCGGGTAAGAGAAAAACACAGTTCAAAGTAATAACTAAAATTATAATTCATAGATGAATTGTTTTGACATGATACTTTAACCTATCAGTTAGTTCTAAAAGTGGTAGCTCCACCAATCTAATATAGTTGAAACAAATGCCAAATGCGCTGTTATTTAGAGTGTACCAACCTCCTCAGCTGCTGATTTCGGACTAAGAGATAGGCTCATGGGAAGTGGAGACATTGCAGGAGCATGTGCACAAGGAATTTGGAACTCCTTCACTACTTGATGACTTATAACTGCCTCAACTCCTGCTAATAGGTCTATTCCCTAAACAAGGTAAAAAGAGGGAAGCAAACGTCACTGTGTCAGTAACAAAATATAAGATTCATTACTGAACTGCTGAATATACAAAGGAATGACTAAAATAATGTTCAAAATAAAAATGAAGGAAAAAAGGAACAAATTCTTGTTGGAATTTAGAGGACAGTGATAAGATGCAGACATAATCTTTTAAAATAAGGTTACATTTCACGAACAAATATCACAGATATGGTGAATATGAAAGAACCAAGAAAAAGAAACAACCTCATCCACGACTTCTTTAATCTTATAGAACTAGCACAATTAATCAAATTATATTCTTCTAGATTTATTGTCATACCATTCCCTGCCGATAGTCATCTACATCATCAATTTCATCATCTGGGAAACGTCCAACAACAGCAATGGCATTCACTTTTGACCTCTTCACTAAAGTATTCACAGCTCTAAGTAAAGAATCAGGGTGCTTAATCCTTCCAGTTGATTGGCCAGTTTCTGGATCAACCCACTTCTCTACCTGTAAAATTTGATGCTATGCAAGTCAAATTCAGGGTTTAAATTGGATAACGCTCACCCTAACTTTGGCTAGGCATTTTATATAGCTCCAGATCATGATAATAGATACTTGAAATTATAGACTAGGCATGCATAAAGACTTCTACCTCCAGCTTAAAAAATAATCAAGTCTGAAAGGTAAGAATAAGAATTCTGAAATGAATCAAAAAGTGTTCCAATTTTAACTAGACCAAAAAAATTGAGATATAGAAATATAAAACATACAACAATAAGATAAACTGGCAAGGTTTCCTCCAGTTAAAACTCTTGTGTTACTTGTTTCTTTCTAGTGCACAACATAGAATATCTTGTAAAATGTTCACAACTACAGATCCTATAACTTTGAGATATAGAAATATAACGCATACAACAATAAGATAAACTGGCAAGGTTTCCTCCAGTTAAAACTCTTGTGTTACTTGTTTCTTTCTAGTGCACAACATAGAATAGTAAAATGTTCACAACTACAGATCCTATAACTTTGATTTTCATAGAATTTATCCTACCACCAAAAATTCAACCCTTGCCAGATCCAAAATAAGCAATTGTCACACAGACTGGTTTGATTAAATTAAAACAAAATCTAGCAAAATGGAAAATTATTCTTTTTGCGGAACATCACATGCTTTATATGACTTCAAGATGCCCCAAAAGATCAACAGCACTCACATGCCTCTCTTAGTGTAGAAAAAACCTTTGGCTTAAGAACCAAATCACTCGGTCCAAACATTAAGACTTTATCAGCAAACACAAGTCTAGTGAATGGAAAATTGGCAGAAAATATAGGATGGTTTAAGTTTCATTACAATAAGAGCCTTGTCCCACTAAGAGATGTCGGCTACATCCATCATGTGACAGGATTCAACTCGTTTAATGGATGCTTTATATTTCATTATGATAGTTAATACAATATGATTTATTACCTTCAACGGAGTGTCTGTGACAGTATATTCCACGACAGGTAATCCAAGGGAAGCCCTTGCAGCATCAGCTACTTGTAAATGGCGAACCCGGAGTTCCTCCTCTATTCCTGCATCAAGAACTAATCCCACCTGCTTCACAAGATAAAATTAGGTACATACTTTTAAACAGAATGAAATAGCATGACTAAGAAAGCAACATGCAAGGTTCAGCACACAATGCATCACATAAACTAGTCATTGATGGAGCACATTCATAATGTACATATCTCTTTCTTTCCTCTCAGTATCAAAGAAAAAAAAAAGAATATACATATGTTTGAGTGATACCCTGTTTTGGTGAACGGGCTGTAATGCCCACGATCCTTCTGCAAAACGGTCAAGAGCATAACCTTCAACGTATAACGCATTAGGCATCGGCCAGTATAGCATTGCAGCATTAAGCACCTGCAAAATTTTAATCTTATTTTTCTATCATTCAAGACAGGCTAACCTACAAGATTGCATAAACATGCACTTAGCTTTTTTTCTCTTAACAATATTTTTTTGGTTGTTGTTGTAGAACTTTTAACAAGTACAGTGAAGAGGGTGTGATTTTGTGCCTTATCTATATAATTTTTTGCTTAATTCTATTTTTGTTAAATGTAGAATTTTAATTCTTATAAAAATTTAATTGCTCAGTTGGTCATTTAATTTTCTAAAATTAAGTAACTTTAGTCATTGTTTACGTGACATCTTATTTTTAACAGAAAATGTTGACAAGGTGTAATTAAATTTTTCGATTAAAGTGAACTAGAATGACTTAATTTGGAATAATTAGAGAACTAAACATGCAATTAACCTTTAACAAAAAACCGAAAGTGTAGAATGGTGAAATTATTTGAAGGATAAAATAGTAAACAATGGATGTTTTTATATGAATGGTATAGATAAAAAGGAGTGGAATGAAAAGAGAGAGAATGGGTTACGTTAGGGTGAGAGATAAGGCAATCAACGACGGAGGACAGAGCGCGAGCTACAGGCAAAGCGTCACCGGCGTAACCTCCAATGGCGGCGCCAATCCCCGTGGGCACTATCATCACGGTGGTGTATTCTCTCTTGCACTGCATCATTCTCAAACACCACACAACACTGGTTATTATTTCTTAACTTTTTTAGAGCAACAAAAAAGTAGAAGAGAGAGACAGAGAAAGAGAGAGACCTTGAAAGCTTGAGAAGAGAGAGAGCATGAAAGCTTTGGTTTGGAGTTGGAGTATCGGGTCAGTGACGGAGAGAGAGTTGAAAGGGTGTGAGTGAGTGCCATTTTCACCACACTCAACACAACAAAAAAAACTTGTGTAAAATGTTCTGAGTATGAATTCAGTATTTTTCTTACACTTTTAATGCAACTTCCTTTCGTTTTTACAAAATTTGCCATATTTTACCAAAATTAACAAAAAACTACCTCTTAACTTTTTGATACGAAAGGCTTTACATTTAAGTCCTAACAAATTTCTTTTATCACCCTTATAATTTCCTCCTGTACCCTTATATTTTTCAAATTTCTCATTTTGTCTTTTGTGGTTTCTACTGTGTATCAAGCTTTCTTAGCTCCATTATTCATGTTTTTTATTCATCGGCGCTGTTATTTTTAACACCAATTGGCAAAAGAATTATTTGAAGATTAAGATTTTGTATGGTGGCAGCTCATTTAGCAACACACACACACACACACACACATATATATATATATATATCTATATATATATATATATATATATATATATAAAAGTTCGGTCTCTTCTTTCTGTTTGTATAATCAAAACCTTGAAAATATTGATTGAGAATTGAGAATATATAATCTAGAATACAAGTTTAACTGTAAGACTGTGTAATTTGAAACTTGAAAAAATATATTTTTGGATTATAATGTGAAATATAATTTTTATATTTCAAATTATACTATCCGAATGGTGAAGTTTGTGGTAAAAATGGTATATGTGATTGAAAGTGGTAATGTTGATTGTTTCTCGTAGAAATGGGTTCAGAAATTTAGAGTAGAATGTAAAATAAAGTTTATATGTATTGGAAGATGGTGGATTGTGTAGATAACATGTAGAAATTATAGCCATGAGCTGATTGTACATTTATAGGTTATGTTAATAGATTAAAACCAAATAAACAATTTGTGATAGTTGATATGACTGAGAGTTCAATTTTGTGGGTGATGATTTGAGGGAGAAGGAGAGGATTAATTTGGGTGGATTAGAAGGTAATATTTATGTTGTTCTTTTTATGGATAGTGGAGTGGATTTGAAAGTAATTTTTGTAAAAGTTTATGAAAGATTTAACTATGTGACTAAAAAAATTAAATTTAATAGATGAAAATGTAAAATAACCTAATTGTCCTTAGTGTTAAAAAAGTATAATAAAATTATATTTAGATAAGTTATAATTAGTTTCTCATATATTATTATAATAAATAAAAATATTATAAATATTTATTAATTGAAAGAATGCATGGATGACTGGCACACAAAAATGGAATAGATTCCAAAAAAAAAACAGATCCAGTTAAATATGGAATGGAATAGATTCCAAGCAAAACAGATCCGGTTAAATAAAGCTTGAGAAGAGGTTGAAATCAGATCCAACAAAAACTTAATAGGTTCCATTTACTGTGCTTCTCTTCATTTCAATCTCGAAAGCCAACATGATTATTTATTTGGAATAAAATAAAACGAGGATAATTATGTAAAATTACGTAAATCACTCTCTAATCTTTGCAAATAAGAGGGATGAAATAAAATCACTAATCCCTTAAATCAGCACAATACTTCGCTTCCCAATCTTTGAAAAAGAACATAAATATTCGAAAAATTCATTGCCCACTATCATCTGTCTATAGTATTCACCCACATAAGAACACGATGTAAAACTTGGAAACATCTTACTAACTATAAAAGAGAACAAAGTATGTGTATGCGACCTTAAGAATTTTTACAAATATTTTTTTGACAAATTTTGATTTCATAAAATTACTTAAAGTATTTAATATTATATTGTTGACGAACAATAATTGCAAAACAAACCAGTATTCTCTGACTTCTCTTCACGGGTCTTGGAGTGTGGTATGAGATTTTGATATAGTTTTATCTGCTGATAATATTTTGGGAAGTTTTTTACCTAACAGAATTTCTTAAGAGGAATTTTCAAACTGGATAAGTTCAAATGAGCTCATTTTTATTCTTCTCTCTGTTTTTGTGTTTACTTGGCATAAGGAAAGAAGGGGTGTTCATTGTATTCAACGTAAGTTGGATAGAGTTTTATTTGTCTTGATTGTCTTGATGATTGTTCCCACTATTGTTATCAGGTGCTTCCTAGGAATTGTTTTGATCATAATCTATTTTTTCTTTCTCTGTCACGTAACTATATGGTAATAGAAAACCTTCATCTTTTCAGTTTTTAAGACGTGACTTTTACATCCATGTTGCAAAGATCTTATTCCGAAGTCATTGCAGGATCTAGTTATTGGTTGTCCAATGATTGTTTTAGAGAAAAATTTGCAGAGGTTAAAATTGAGTCTTAAAGATTGGAATAAAACTGCTTTTGGTAATGTTCACAATTTGGTCCTTGAGAAGAAGAGGTCTGGAGTGATATTCAATGTTAGCTTCAAACATAACACCTTCTACGTTGAATTCTTTGTTTTTAAAAGATAAACCTGGTATGGAGGAACTTGATTTTCCTCTTGAATTGAAGCTTCGTTTTGGAAAGAAAAAGTCACTTTGAATTGGTTTACTAATGGAGACAAAAGCATTGCCTTGTTCCATATTACTTTGAAGAAACATAATATTTCAGTATATATATTCATCATTTAATTGATAATGGTCGAGTTTTGTAGGATACTAGTCAAATTGCTAAGCATATATTGGGTTTTTATCAAAATTTATATTATGAAGATTATTCTACTTTGGGAGTGTCGATGGAGGATTTAATTCCTAGTTGTATTCCTAAGCTTATTACTGCATATGAGAATAATAAATTGATTCAATGCCTTATTCATGGAGAAATAAGGAGGTGAATTTTCTCCTTGGTGGATCTTTTTATTATGCGCATATTGTTGGAAAAAACTCACACTAGAAGAATATGCAATATAACTCATTGTGGTATTTTTCATTGATGGAGAATGCGCTATTATATAGCCAATTACAAACCAAATAATAACAAACCAAACTAAATCTTTATCTAATCTAATCTTCTTTAATACCCCATATTATCAAACTAAATCTTATATACTCCAACTGATGGAGGTGTGACAATGAGCAAAGACAAGGATCCACTTGAAGAACTTGGAAGACCTATGACAAGGTCTAGAGCAAAGAAAGCAAAAGAAGCTTTACAACAAGTGTTGTCAATATTATTTGAGTACAAGCCCAAGTTTGAAGGAGAAAAGACAAAAGTTGTAAATTGCATCGCGG
>Ga0099822_1009918_pt1 | contig 11906 bp, 5 predicted proteins | sample CowpeawhiteBW_FD_76839 | JGI IMG/M metagenome (GOLD analysis project Ga0099822, IMG submission 76839) | Root nodule microbial communities of legume samples collected from California USA - Cow pea white BW | ecosystem: Host-associated > Plants > Roots > Nodule | place: USA: California | collected... | reverse complement strand
TATTAAATTTATAATTATTTTTAATTTTTTTTTTTTTATTTTTTTCCTAAACCAAACCACCACCCATTTTCCTTTTTTTTTTTTTTTTTTCTAGAGTAATAAATAATGATTTATTTCTAACAAGCTCTTTCTTGTGATGATGGACATGAGATTCACAATAACTTTTTTCCCAAAAGCTAGATTTTCCTTTGTTCTCATCTGAATGTGGATGTGCTCAACATTCCTAAAGCAATCAAAAGAAAAATAAAAATAAAGGCAACATTCGTTTTCATTGCCGTATATGTTGTACTAAGTCGTTCACATGACCCATGCAAAACAAATAAAGCCAACTTAGCCTTTCACATGACATGAAAACGAATATATATAGAAGCTTTATACTCAGTTTTTATGGCACATAGATAGACCATCTTTTCTATTTTAATAACTACAAAGTGTTATATAAACCAATGCGTGAGTTGGCAGTTACGTAAGGATAATTGCATTGAATTATCATTTTACAGTATACAATAGTTTATGTTCAGAATCATGGAATACACCCAGAAACGACAAATCATTAAGTGTAGTACTAGGGTTTTCAAAATAGTCACTGACAAACACATGGATAGTTATAGTTTAATGCTTAATGTGGTGACGTGTTTGGAACATTTCTCACAAATTTGAATAAATGGTGTGTAAGGTTATATCATAAAGTGAATGGGGAAGTTTCGCTTTCTAAGTCAATGAATGAATTATTGACATTAAGTTATATGAAATATGCAATGATTCCTTCGAAAATATTTTATAAAGTAATGCTTTAAACATAATTTTTTTATTTAAATTAAGTATATATTCTCTTTATCTTTATTAGATGTGATTCATCGTTCTAATAGTTTAAAACTAATAAAATAAGACATTTCATAATAATATTCAAAGACAGATTAACATAATAAAAAATATATTAATTCAGTCTTTTAAAAATCCAAACTATAAAAATATATCATTTATACAATAACACCAAACTTGCAAAGGTATCCCTATACCGAATATACTAACCACTCGTATCACCGCTGCAATCTCACAACTCTAACCATAGACTTCTCATCCTTCAGAGGTGTCTCTAAACCTGCATTTTCATATGCTCCCACTAAAATGATGATCATCGCAAAAGAAGAAAACAACACAAGACCACAAAGTGCAAGGGTAAGCTAGTATACAAAAGAGTTATCCTAAAACCATTTAAATCATATCAATTATTAGTCATACATGAACAAACTACAATAATTCACATAATTGCACATAGACATATGACATTAAAATCATTTATCCAGATACATGCATTTGAAATCGGAATCACTAGAGACGCGCCCTTGTGGTGGTCTTTACTGCTCTATAGAGCCATTGCAAATGGGTTTCACCTTACCACACACAAGGTTAATCCATGATCATATAAGGTCATTATCCTGTTTTAGACTAGGACCTCCTCCTACTCTCACCACATGATCCATTCTACTCTATTTGAGGGTGAATGATCATTAGAGTTTCAAGATGTCACCTTACTTGAATCCATACATTAAAGTAAAACCACCATAAAATCTTCCCATGAGACCCATGGAATTACGTCAAATACATAGCTCGAATACGTTAACAAACCCATTATCATCACAGTTTCATAACAATACTTTTACAATCATATACATTCTTAATCACATTTATCTTATTCACATATCAATAATTCCATCTTAAATTTCAAATACCAAACAATCACATAGTTTACCACAACATATCAAGTCAAATCTCAACACACCAATATCAATCATGCATAGCTTCATACATCATATTCTCATCACTATCTCAGTCAATCATAGGTTAAGAATAAGGAATTAAAATTTTGAAGCATTCTTACATGAGCTAGAGATTCTTGCTTGAGCGATAGGGGCTCTCACTTGATCTAGAGATTCTCGCTTGAGCTAAATATTCTCGCTTGAGCTAAAATTAAACAGAAACAAAAAGACTTTCAGGTGCTTTCTCACCTAAGCTAGAGATTATCGCTTGAGCAACAAGGGCTCTCTCTTGAGTTAAAGATTCTCGCTTGAGCTAAAACTCGAAAAGAAAGCAAAGTGGAATTTTGTCTATTTTTTCTTGAGCTAGATTTCTCTCGCTTGAGACAAAATAGTAGATTTTCCCTCTATTCTTAGCATCCAAAACCAAAAAACACAAACCACCACAATTCACATGCACTCTTAATTCAACACAGAAAAATACAATTAAAAACTAAGATAAGTAGTTCATTTCAAAATTTCAACAAAACATAGCTTCCTTTACCTCAAATGTAGACCAAGATTGAAACAACAAAAACCCCAACGACGATTTTGAGCGTCAAAAGCCCAAATCAACCTACAGAAGCCAAAATAAAGGAATCGTAGAGAAGAATAAGGCTTTGATCATAATTCAAGCAAAAACAAAAACCCTCAAATTGAAAAATAGAATAAGGTTGGATTTTATACTTACCCGGAGGAAGAAATTGTTTGAGTAGATTCGAAGAGGACTTCGCCACGATAGGGATGGCAAATAAACCCACCCTTGTGGGTATTGCCCAAACCCGTTCATGTTTTGACGTGGAATCCCGACATTGACTGGGTATAGGTATGGGTATGGGAAATCCCCAACTTTTTGAATTAGGTATAGGGATGTACTGTGACATCCCCAGGCCCACCCCAGTGCCATGTCAGGTCTGCAGTCCAATACACCCCAACCCCTCGACGCAACTGGTAGCATCTTCTAGTTCGCCAGGGTGTTAAAGGTCAGGTTGGGAGTTCGATACCCACTGGCAACAACCTGCCTTGCGAAGTGGGGGGACACTTGGGGCGAGGGGTTGGGGTGTATTGGACTACAGACCTGACATGGCACTAGGGTGGGCCAGGGGATGTCACAAACTGCTTTGCGAAGCGAGGGGACACTTGGGGCAAGGGGTTGGGGTGTATTGGACTGCAGACTTGACATGGCACTAGGGTGGGCCAGGGGATGTCACATGTATATATTCGCCCCATCCCATAACCGTTATATCCCCATCCTCGTTTAAATTATTAAAATATTCACAGTTAATTAAGCAACCTTATATATATATATATATATATATATATATACACACACACACACACACATACACACACACTTTCTAATTTTTATTTCTTCTAGTTGTTTGATTTGTCATAAAATTCATTCGCATCTCTAATATATTTTTCATCTTATCATAACATTTATACAATTTTATGTAATTATGTTCAAATATGTATGTCAATTAAATATTTTTTATGTCTCTTATTTAAATATTTCTATTCTGTTTTAATTTTTTAATTTATTGTATATTGTCTTTTCACGTGAGAATGTTTAACACTATCAATTTATATGTTTAATAGCATAAACATTTTATTTATTAGATAATATAAAAAGTTTATCTTCTTTACTCTATTATTATTAATTTTTCATTTGAAGAACATTTTTGTTTCGATAAAACAATTCTCGTTATTTCTCAACCATTGGTTATGTTGATATTTGAAAAGTTTTCTTAAATCTCTAAGGTATTTTTCATCTTATCATACCCTTAATTATACATTTTTTTTCTTTGTGTGAGTTCACTCAATAGTCTCTCAAATTATTTCTAAGACACACATTTGATAATTTTTTAATATTTTTACTTGTTGTTTATTTGTATAATGTAGAATACTATTTTGATATATTTTATATAATTATTTTTTATTTTCTGAATCATTATCAATCATACTGTCATTTTGTCACTATAATTGCATAAATAAATTTTATTTACTATAATATAAAAATTTAATCTAATTGTCCTGAATTATATTTTATCACCATCCAACATATATTGAAGTTCAAAAGATACAAGATCTATGTTAAAATTTTATTATTATTAGTTTAATATTTATTCTTTGAGTAATTTTGATCAAGTGATGTATTATAACATTTATGAGTGTATAAAAAAGAAATTCATTAGAATTTTAAAAATTGAAGTAAACAGACATTTAAAATATATTTTAATTTGAATATTTGTTTTCTATTAATGTTTGCAAATTTAATAACTAATTTTATTCTCATGAAATTTGTATACAATTATAATTTCTTTTTAAATATTTAATATTGAATAAACAACCTTCTTCTATAAATATTTGATAATATTATATTTTCTTTACCGTAATTTTTTTATTATTTATAAAAAATAATTAATTAATATTGAAATAGTAAGAAAATGGGTACGTGGGTACGAGAATATACTCGTTACCCGGTGGGGATGGAGATGAGACAAAAGTTTGATACCCGTTGGCTTTGGGTATAGGGATGAATATGAGTTTTTTCTATGGGGATGGGTATGGGATAGTTGTAACATCTTGGACGTATATTACTAATTTAAATAAAATAAAATTACATGAAATAACCAAATCGCATTTATTAAAACTTATTTTCCAAAATGCAGGAAAATTAAAAATTTTATTATTCTGTCATAATTTAAAATACATAGTTTCAACCATTATTTTAAAATTCTAATTAAACTAATTGTTTACAAGAAAATATAAAAGCTCCATATAGGCTTCCCCAAGCTAGCCCTTCTTCGGCTCTACACGTCGCCATCTCCACCTGCGACATCATTTACTCTCGTGTATCGAATTACACAATCATCACAAAAAAAAAAAAACAAAACAGATAGGGTGAGCTAACAGTAAAAAAAAGCTCATAAGCAAACTAAAGTGCACACACACACTCGATGGAGAACCCCTATCCTCCAAGTCCAGATAACATGACCACCATCATGTAATCCACGTTTTACATCTTCAAATGATGACCTTAAGATATCCTTTGCTGCCATAAGCCACAACTCGTGGTTCCACCATCTACAAGCCACAAATCGTAGATACACGTGCGGGACTATCCTATTTAGAACCATTATCCGTAACGCCAGGTGGAGTTTCCATTACGAACCACAATTCGTACTCTTAACACAAGACTAACAACACCACTGGCCGCAACCTTTGATTGCTTAAGCAAGTGGAGACCATCCATACGAGTCATAACTCACACACTCACACCTGTTACCAATATCACTAGGCCACAACCTGGGATCGCCATGTGTTTACCCTCCATCCCGAGCCACAACTCAAGGGATGTCATTCAGAGCCACAACTTAAGGAATGCTCCAGCAAGTCTCCATCCTAAATCCATCATCCAAAGCATTTAAAAATCAACTCAACCTCTTCTAAAGACCTACAACCCTCAGACCCAAGCATTTATTTCTTCTACTGTCCGCCTCCTGATTCTACACCCTTTGATGATATCCTTAAGTTGATACTTGCTATTATAAGTAACAACTCAGCCCTCCGATTACAGGCCACCAACTATAGTACACACGCGAGAATTATCCAGTTATAGACTACAATTTGTAACACTGAATGAAGCTCCCCAATAGGGACCACAATCCGTATTCATCATGAGACTACCAGTTTCACCGGCTACAACTGTGAAGAGCAATCAAGTGAAACATTCGTATAACAATGGAAGTTATCCTGACACTACATATAGAGGAGAATGGGTTAGGTAGTAAGAGTAGCAAGAGGTCTTTGTCTAAGAACAATTTGGAGTTCTCATGATAGGAAAAAGACTAACCTTATGTATAACAGATAGGCCAACACAAATCCAAAATTTCAATGAAGTCCAACATCAATGCATTTTATCTAGATAATTGAGCCTAGAACAATCTTTAAATTGAGTGTTCCATATCTATATGGTTGTTTGTATTGTATTATAATACATATATATGATATTTCTTTTCCAAATTTGCTTACCCTCTTGTGTTTGTTTGTCTTGTCTTTTGTTGTCTCTTTCTTTTGCAATGATCACCTTATCAGTGTGAGCAAGTGGGTGACGATGTCTACACTGCTATTTTTTACTGTGGGTTTAAGTAGTTTTGTGAGTTGCGATCGCATGCACGTGAATATGGCTTTTATGAAGAGGTTGTGGGATTGGGGTTTACAGGAGATGAATAAAGTTAGAGACTCGGAAAACGAAAAAGTTGTTTGTCACTTTTTATGTTGGTTATATGTCCAAATTGTATAGAAAATCTTTGTAATGTATTACAAAATTGCAACCACGTCACTTTTTAATCATGTTCTATGTCCAACTAGTATAGAAAATCTTTGTAATTCATTGAAAATTGTCACCGATCCACTTTTTATGTTAGTTCTAGTTCTAACTGGTATAGAAAGTCTTTGTAATTTATTACAAAGTTGCCACCGCGCCAGTTTCTATGCCAGTTCTAGGTCCAACCAATATAGAAAAACTTTGTAATTTATTACAAAAATTGCCTCTTTGTCACTTTCTATGTTAGTTCTAGGTCTAACCGACATAGAAAGTCTCATTTTATTTATAATTCTGCATTCGCGTCATTTATTATGGCAGGTGGATTATAACCGCAATAATTTTTAAACTAGCATTTCTTCAATTCATTCTGTTTGTCATCCTATATTATATTAATTAAAAAATGCTACTTCCTATATTTATTAGAATAACTTTCACTACAAGAAATTAATATATTTAAATGTTACATAGATTGGTTCATAGAATTGATAAGTGTTTCTTCGATTCTAGTCTAGAGATATAAGGATTCTTAGTGAAGGTTGGTTCAAGGGTAAAACAAGTAAAACACTAACTTTTGGTCTCCTAAAATAGAAGGTCTCAAAACAATTTTTTTACTACTAGTATTTCTCTGTTAAATATTAATTATAAAATTATGTTAAAGAAAAAAGGCCTCAAAATTTTTTTTAGTACTAATATACATCCATTGAATTAATTATAAAGTTATGCTTAAGATAAAAAAAAAGGCCTAAAAAATATTTTATTACTAATATAACCCTATTAAATTAACTGTAAGTTTATGTTTGAGAATAAAATTTAATTAAATTATTATTAGTTTCTGTTAATTTTTATTAGTATTAAAAATGATAACTAATGAGTTAAAATCTCTTTTTAGTAAATTGTAATTTTGTTTACAAAACAAAGAATGATTAGTTATCTTTATTCTCCTATAATAAATTTGGATTCTATTTTCTTATTTTATCTTTGTGATTTATCTTGCCTTTACTGACTTTCTTCTCTTCTAAGAGTCATTTTTTTAGGGTTTTGATAAATTACATTCCTTAATCTCACGTTGCATGTGTATACCTATTTTTTCATCTTCATTTCTAGTTAGTATGTTTTTTCTTTCTACAAAACTATTAATTAGATTTTGGTTAGTCTTTCGGTGGATATTGATTGGAGCATAATTCAAAATTGGGCTTTTTGTAGAAAGATAATTCAAGTTTAAAAAAAAAGACTTACTATCGAGTTGAGAAGAATAATAATTTATTTAATTATTTTATTAATGATTAATCTTAAAATAAACTATACAGGTTTATGAAAAAGTTGAGACTTGAGAAGGAGAAAGATACTTGAGAATTCAAGATACTACAAGTCTACTATCTATTTTACTTTCTTGACAAATAGAACCATGTTTTATTATTTTAATTCATTTGTTTTATATATTTATCTTTAGTATATATGGATTTGAAAATGCATTGATTTTTTTCAAGGAAATTGCTTTTGAAATGAATATAGAACCTAAGTTTTGTAAAAAAACATATTAGATGCAGAAAGAAACAATTTGATGAAAATGTTGAGAATGAAATTGTAAAATCTCTTCAAGAATAATTTATAATTGATTACTTTTTGTATATTGTAGATAAAACAATTACCACATTTTAAAGTAGATTTGAACAATTTAAAATATATGAAGATATTTTTGTTTCTTATTTAGTGTTAAAAAATTAAAGTCATTAGATTGTATATAGTTGAAAAAATTATCCTTAAACCTTGAAAAATGTCGGATATTGATGCATTTAATTGATTTTTAGAATTAAATATTTTAGGTGAAATTATAGGTTTGGAAAATGATAAACCAATTGACACTCTTAAGTATATAACAATAATAGATTCTTTTCTAAATGCATATATAGTTTATAGAATAATGTTAAAAGAGTTTCTCAAAACTATTTAAGATCAACAATGTCTCAATAAAGATTAAACAGATTAGTCATATTATCTATTGAAAAAAGAATTGTTAAATGAAATTAATTATGATAATTTAATAAATAATTTTACATAAAGAAAAAAGCTTAAAAAATAAATTTTAAATAAAATACCCTATTTTTTTAAGTTTGTTTTTATGTCTCACAAATTCTTGAGCCAACCATGTTCTTAATCAGGACATTCAATATGTTTTGTCTTACCTTGATTTGTATCGTTTTATTTTTTATTACCTAAATTAAATTTAATGATTATTTAATATCTCTCGTGTTTCTTTAATTGCAAGAAAGCATTCTCTCTTATCAACTATTTAATGAAAGATTTTCAAAAGAATTTGTATAAATCAAAAGTTTTGAAAAGAACCAATTCACCTCCGCTTGTGATTCGACTTTATTTTGCTTATAGTGAGGTTCAATTTCATCTATTTTAAAATCATGATACTAGTCTCCATATAAAGGTCCAAGTTTCATTTTTGACCCTATTACATAACAAAAATAACTAAGAAAGTTAGTAATGAACTAGTTCCAAACAAGTGAAAAAACAAGAAATTGGTAATAAAGGTCATAAACATGGTATTTTCTATCTATCTATATATAATTATAATTAGCTATTATAATAATTAAAAAGAGTTAAATTATTATTAATTAATGGTTGTCATTAATTTTTTACAATTACTCATATCTTGATTACTCTTTTATGAGATTTAACTGTTTGTATTAACTTTTTGTAAACTTTGAGTTGCTTCATCCTCTCTCATTATCTCTTTTTACTCTTTCTTTCTCTCTTTATTATTAGCTTTATATATAATATTTTTAGTCCCTCAACTTTGATGTAAAAATTGAAATTTGTTATTGTTTCAAATTTGATACATTAGTCCTCAAATTTGAATATAGTTCTTTTAAGTAACGTTAATTTTTATAGGCTTGTTCTAGGTTAACATTTGAGTTGAAACGCATCAAATCATATAAAAAGCTCAAACATTAGCTTGAAACGTATTTGCCACGTCAAAAAATTAAGAAAACTATATCTATTCAATTTTAAAATTTGGGACAGAATCAAATTCTAAATTCGCATCAAAATTAAGAGAGTAAAAATATATTTAACTCTAATTAAAATTATATATTATAATATTTGTTTGCTTAACATATGTACAAATTTATTTAATTGAGCAAAATTATTTTCTTTTTTATTTATTTTAGTTTACATCACCAAAGAATAGAAGAAACCATTACAACAACAAATTAAATTTGTTATAATTTTGAAGTTAAAAATATTGTTAGATGAAAAAAACAAAATGAAACCACTTAAAAAATTAAAAAAAAATCTCCACAATTATATTTAAAAAATAACCGAAATGGTATGAATAATAACTGCTTCTTTTATTAAAATAACAAAATCATCAATGTACACAATTAGTTGTTCAAAAAAAAAATCAAAATTGTACGATATTATACTATCAATTATTTAAAATAAACACATAAAAAATAAAAGTTGTACGTGATCATACAATTTTTATGATTTAAAAAGTAATTTGTTATTTAAAGTCACCTACAATAAATTTAGAATTCAAATTAATAAATTCAAATATGATTTATCTTTTTATTATTACTAGTTTGTGGTTTCAAGCCGTAGATAAAATTGTTCAAAAGTTTCGCAAATTTGGTGTTTAAACCTCACTGCTAATTTGTTACTATAGAAATAAAGAAAGTCAAATCGTATTTTATCCCATATTTGATTTGATTGAAATCGCATGTAACACCGGATACATATGTGTTAACAAAGTATGAATCATGCATGATTCTTGGTATTTGAATGGCAAACCACACTACACGGATTTCTAGCATTTTCAGATAAAAAAAAGAAAATTATAACCGCCAACGTGGCAAAGACGACAAGTTTGAATATTAATTTTAAGCACACAAATGTCCTAATTTTGTATTAAATAAGAGATAAATTACCCATTAATATTTTTATATATTTAATGCAGCATTTTCTTAAAGATGTTATTTTTTACTTTAATGGCTCAAAATTAACTCTAGAAATACTTATATCTTTAAACTGTTCTTATAATATAAGTATTTTCTTGTTAACATTTTAATTTCATATTTAGAGTAATATATATATATATATATATATCATTTGAATTTAATTCCAGAACCACATTTAAATCCTTAAACCCATTTCTAAAGTCGATATCGTTAAGAAACATATAATTTTTCCGTAGTCTTCTTTTAAAAGGGATGTGAATACATTTGGGTGAGTGAACGGTGTGAATACGTATATTGATTTTACGACATTTCCGCAATTGAAGACGAAACATTGAAAGTTGAATTTATTTTATTTTATTATTTTTTTTTTTTTTTGCTTTTGACCAAGTTCAAAGTTGAAAAGTCTTCATTCCTATTTAATTTGCAACTTACTTTACTTCCGAAGACTAATTTGCCATTTGCAGGTACCATTTCATTTCCACACTCAAGTCAATACGAAGAATACGGTGATAGCTTGTTTCACCAACTGTAAGAACAATGATATATATGGAACTTAATTTTATACGAAACAAAATTACGAAAATCTGCAATTTATTTAAAAGGTTTAAAGTTAATATTTTGAAATCCAAAGCTGGAATGTGACATTCTTCAAATAATAACATATTACAATATTTTATTAGTATTAATTTAATAAAGCACCACTCTATTTGGTTTTAGAGTTATTCTATATCCTGCCGGATCTTAATAGAGACGAGGAAAACATCGGTGTATGACTTACCAAATTCAATTCATTTTAGCTTTTTATTTTCTTTCGGAATAAAATTATATTGTTATTGGTTATTAAAGAATATATAATTTTTTCGTATCTTGTGCTTACACATGAGGATATTGCAATAGATATCTGGGGGAAAAATCATCTATAATCAAATAGCAAGTAAAAAAAATGGACTTATAATTTTATTTAAAAATTATACATTAAAACTTCATTCATATTATAAATATGATAATTGTAACATTAATTATATGAAATAATTATTGATACATATTGAAAGTACAGTTAAATAAATGTCTATTAAAAGACTATAAATAGATTAAGAGGGGTGAAGGGTCTCTGCAAGCATCTCCTCTCAAATAAAATTAGAAGAAAAGATCTCAACAAGAAGAAAGAGAATCATATGGGGTAAGTAAGAAGATATCACCTATAACAAGAAACTTGTAATATAAGTCTTTTGAAGTCACTAGAGTTTCTTGTAGTAATTTCTATACACAACTGAGGTATCCTTTAACTGGGGCATTCTTCATGACCAGGCATTTTTCTTATAATTAATTTGAGAAAAATGTGGTTCAAAATATAGAAAAAATATGTTGATAAAATAGTATTAATCTATAATTTTTTTATTATATTAGTGTTAATGTATCATTAATATATTGTATGCTTTTTAAATTTAACTTACTATATAAACAATCATAAAAGTATTAAACTGATTTTATTATAAATATTGTATTCTTTTGCAACTAATTTTTAATAAGTACATTTTACTAAATTATTTTTTAATATATTTATCTTTGTGAAAATATACATTACGGAAAAATATGATACAAACTATTTTTCCTAATTAAGTTATTGGATGTTAAACTTAGTAAATATAACATTTCCTAATAGTATAATTTAACTTTTATATTATATACATGGTTTTATATATATATATATATATATATATATATATATATATATATATATATATATATATATATATATAATATATATAAAATAAAAAATAAAAATATATTTTTTTATTATATATATATATA
>Ga0099822_1009915_pt1 | contig 11908 bp, 11 predicted proteins | sample CowpeawhiteBW_FD_76839 | JGI IMG/M metagenome (GOLD analysis project Ga0099822, IMG submission 76839) | Root nodule microbial communities of legume samples collected from California USA - Cow pea white BW | ecosystem: Host-associated > Plants > Roots > Nodule | place: USA: California | collected... | reverse complement strand
GGCCGCTGTCGCAGGGTATCGTGCACAACAAGCGGGTGACCTGTCCGCTGCACAATTTCGTCATCGAGCTGGCGAGCGGGCAGGCGGTCGCGCCCGACGAGGGCTGCACGCACACGCATCCGGCCAAGGTCGAGAACGGCGTGGTGTGGCTTTCGATCAGGCAGCCGGCGGCGGTGAGCTGAGCGACAGGCGATGTCGATCAAGACCACGTGCCCCTATTGCGGCGTCGGCTGTGGCGTCGTCGCGCGCAAGGATGCGGACGGCAGCGTCCGCGTCGAGGGGGACCCGCAGCATCCGGCGAATTTCGGCCGGCTCTGCAGCAAGGGCTCGGCGCTTGCCGAGACCATCGGTCTTGAGGGGCGGTTGATCGAGCCGCTGATCGGCGGCGCGCCGGCGACCTGGGACGACGGGCTCGACCATGTCGCTGGCGGCTTCAGCCGGATCATCCGGGAGCACGGGCCCGATGCGGTGGCGTTCTACATCTCGGGCCAGCTCCTGACCGAGGACTATTACGTCATCAACAAGCTCGCCCAGGGCTTTGTCGGCACCGCCAACATCGACACCAATTCGCGGCTCTGCATGGCCTCGAGCGTCGCCGGGCACAAGCGCGCGTTCGGCAGCGACACCGTCCCGGGCTGCTACGAGGATCTAGAGCAGGCCGATCTGTTGGTGCTGGTCGGCTCCAACGCGGCCTGGTGCCATCCGATCCTGTATCAGCGCATGCTGGCGGCCAAGGAGAAGAACCCGGCCTGCAAGATCGTGGTGATCGATCCGCGCCGCACCGCGACCTGCGAGGGCGCCGATCTGCATCTGCCGTTGCGCTCCGGCAGCGACTCCGTGCTATTCAACGGGCTGTTCGCGTACCTCGCCGGCAGCAACGCGGTCGATCGCAGCTTTGTCGGCAATTGCACGACGGGCATCGTCGATGCCCTCAAGCAGGTGGCAGGCCAGACCCTGGCGCAGACCGCTGCGACCTGCGGCCTGACCGAAGGCGCGGTCGGGCTGTTCTTCGACTGGTTCACCAGGACCGAGCGCGTCGTCACGCTCTATTCGCAAGGCATCAACCAGTCGAGCAGCGGCGTCGACAAAGTCAACGCCATCATCAATTGCCATCTGTTGACGGGACGGATCGGCCGTCCCGGCATGGGGCCGTTCTCGCTCACCGGCCAGCCCAACGCGATGGGCGGCCGGGAGGTCGGCGGCCTTGCCAACCAGCTTGCCGCGCATATGGAGCTCGAGAAGCCCGAGCATCGCGAGAGGGTGCAGCGGTTCTGGCGCGCGCCTGTCATCGCGGAAAAGGGCGGGCTGAAGGCAGTCGACATGTTCGACGCCGTTGCCGACAAGCGCATCAAGGCGGTCTGGATCATCTCGACCAATCCGGTCGTGAGCCTGCCTGATGCGGACCGCGTGCGCGCTGCACTCGAAGCGTGCGAGCTCGTCGTGGTCAGCGACTGCAAGCGCGACACCGACACCACGCGTTATGCCGACGTGCTGCTGCCCGCGCTGGCGTGGGGCGAAAAGGACGGCACCGTCACCAACTCCGAGCGCCGCATCTCGCGGCAGCGGCAGTTCTTGCCGGCGCCGGGCGAGGCGCGCGCCGACTGGCGCATCATCTGCGACGTCGCCAGCCGCATGGGCTATTCCGGCTTCGACTACGTCTCCGTCGCCGAGGTGTTCCGCGAGCACGCGGCGCTGTCCGGCTTCGAGAACGAGGGGACGCGGGATTTCGACATCTCGGCGCTGGCGACGCTCGACGACGGCGGCTACGAGGCGCTGGCGCCGGTGCAGTGGCCGGTGACGCGAAATCATCCGACCGGCACGGCGCGGATGTTCGACACCCAAAAATTCTTCACGCCCGACCGCAAGGCCCGCTTCATCCCGGTCGCGCCGCGCCCGGCGGGCAATGCGACCAGCCGCGACTATCCGCTGGTGCTGAACACCGGGCGCGTCCGCGACCAGTGGCACACCATGACGCGGACCGGAAAGACGGCGCGGCTGCTGTCGCATATCTTCGAGCCCTATGCCGAATTCCACCCCGAGGACGCGCGTCTCGCCGGGCTGGAGCACGAGGGTCTCACGCGGCTGACGAGCCCGTGGGGCGAGATGATCGCCCGCGTCGTGGTCGGTGCCGACCAGCGCCGCGGCTGCGTGTTCGTGCCGATGCACTGGAACGAAGAGTTCGCCGGAGCAGGGCGCGTCAACGCGCTGGTCAATCCGGTGGTCGATCCGCTGTCGGGGCAGCCGGAATCCAAGCACACGCCGGTCAAGGCCGATCCCTACGCGCCGAAATGGCATGCCTTCATCCTGAGCCGCAACGCGATCAGGCGTCCCGCGACCGGCTATTGGGTTCACGGCAAGGCCGGCGATTGCTGGCGGCTGGAACTGACCGGCGATGCGCGCCCGGAGAGCTGGCGCGATTGGGCGCGGGCGCAGCTCGGCCTCGAAGGGGTCGAGATCGAATGGATCGCCTACCGCGATCCGGCGGCAGGGCGGTTCCGCTACGCGGCGGTGCGCGACAGCAGGCTCGAAGGTTGCGTGTTCATCGCGCCCGATCACACGCTGCCGTCGCGGGCGTGGCTGGCCGGGCTGTTCGCGGAGACGCAGTTGTCCGCCAACGCGCGGATGTCGCTGCTGGCCGGACGGCCGTTCGGGGCAGGCGAGGACAAGGGGCCGATCGTCTGCTCGTGCTTCGGCGTCGGGCAGCACCAGATCACCGACGAGATCAGAAAGGGCGCCGACAGCGTCGCGGCCGTCGGCCGCAGCCTGAAGGCCGGCACCAATTGCGGCGGCTGCAAGCCCGAGATCAGCAAGCTGATCGGCGCCAGCGCGCCGCCGCGGCAGGCGATCGCGTCGTAGGCCTAGAGCATGATCCGGAAAACTGTGAAGCGGTTTTCCGAAAAGATCATGCTCAAACAAGGAGCCAAAGCGCGATGACGATTCGCCCCAATCTCATCGCGCTTTAGCAGCCGCGGCAGATGCTCTTCAGCTTGCTGTTGAGCAGGCGATCCTCCTCGTCCGAGGCCGCGTTGATGTAGGGATCGTCGGCGTGGCGCTTATCGGCGGCAAACGCCCCGGCGCCGGCTGCGCCGCCGCCGTGCATGCGATGCAAATGGCGCCCGCCGTGTCCGAATCCGTGCCCACCGCCGCGTGCGTCGGCCGCCGCCGTCGAGCCCGCCAGCACCGTCAGTGCCAGCGCCATCATCGTGATCGTCTGCATATCCGGCCTCCTTGCGGCGCCAAAATACCGTTGAAGGCGCCAAAACCGTGTCGGCTTCTTTCACAATTTCGCGCGGCGGCAATCAGCGGTCAGTTCCCGCACAGCGCCGCCGGGATCCGGCACGTAGGCCGCGAGCGGATGGCTTCATGCCGACAATGCAGTGCTCGCCGCGCCAAAATGGTGTATCGGCAAGCTCGGCCGCGTGCGGGCAGAGGTCCGGCGCCGCACAATCAACATATCGGAGGAAGGTTCATGTCGGCTCTGCCACTCTCGGGCATCAAGATTCTCGACCTGACGCGGGTGCTCGCGGGCCCGTTGTCGGCCCAGATGCTGGCGGATCTCGGCGCCGAGGTGATCAAGATCGAGCGGCCCGGCGGCGGCGACGATGCCCGCGCCTTCGGCCCGCCTTACCTCAACGATCCCGAAGGCAAGCAGAACAACAACACCTCGTTCTATCTCTGCGCCAACCGCAACAAGAAGTCGGTCACCGTCAATATCGCCAAGCCCGAAGGGCAGGAGATCATCCGTGAGCTCGCCAAGACGGCTGACGTGATGATGGAGAACTACAAGGTCGGCGATCTCAAGCGTTACGGCCTCGACTACGAGACCATCAAGAAGCTCAACCCCGGCATCATTTATTGCTCCGTGACCGGCTTCGGCCAGACCGGCCCCTATGCCCCGCGCGCCGGCTACGACGCGATCCTGCAGGCGATGGGCGGGCTGATGAGCGTCACCGGCCATATCGACGGCGAGCCCGGCGAGGGCCCGATGAAGGTCGGCCCTTCGATCGTCGACTACATGACCGGCATGAATACCTCGATCGGAATTCTGTCGGCGCTATATCATCGCGACGCCAATGGCGGGGAAGGCCAGCACATCGACGTCTGCCTGTTCGACACCGTGATCGCCTCGCTGTCGCATTGGCTCCAGATCTACCTCGTCAACGGCAAGACCCCGCCGCGCCGCGGCACCTGGGGCAACGGCGGCATGCCGGCCGGCGTGTTCCGCTGCACCGACGGCGAATTGATGCTGGTGGTCGGCAATGACGGCCAGTTCCAGCGCACCTGCGCCGTGCTCGGCGAGCCCGAGCTCGCCAACGACAAGCGCTTCATCAAGAACAACGACCGCGTCGTGCACGGCAAGGAGATCATGGCGATTTTCGCCGGCCTGTTCCTGAAGAAGCCTGTTGCGTACTGGCTCGAAAAGCTCGAGGAGGCCGGTGTGCCGTCCGGGCCGATCAATAATTTCGAGCAGGTGTTCAGCGATCCGCACGTGCAGTCGCGCGGCATGCGGGTCAAGGTCAACCATCCGTTCGAGCCGAACCTGTCGCTGATCCGCAACGCGCTGACCTTCTCCGGCACGCCGATCATCGACTACCGCGCCCCGCCGCTGCTCGGAGCCAACACCGACGAGGTGCTGGCGACAATCGGTTATGACGCAGCCAGGGTGGAAAAGCTGAAGGCGCAGGGAATCCTGTAAGCCGAGCTGGCGACACGTGTAGCACGCTTCTCCGTCATCCTGAGGAGGCCGCAACGCGGCCGTCTCGAAGGATCGACGGCCACCAGCCGGGCCGTTCATCCTTCGAGGCTCGCTCCGCTCGCGCCTCAGGATGACGGTTAGACGGCGATGCTGCCCCCTGATACACTTCGACCATCATCGAACCATAATTGACATCAACCTGCTAGTTTGGCGCGATCGATCCTCTTATCGAAAGTGTCAACCATGAAACGAGAAGTGGTCCGCGTCGAACCGATCTCGACTTGGCTGGAGCGCTGGAAGGCGCCTGCTTCCGCGGTGACGCGTGCCGGCAACATGATCTTCGTCTCCGGCCTGCCGCCATTCGATCCAGCAACCGGCGAGATCGCCGTTGGTAGCATGATCGAGCGGCAAAGCGAGCTCGTCATGGAGCAGCTCAAGCAGTGCCTCGCGGCAGCCGGTGCCTCGCTCGACAATGTGATGAAGTGCAACGTCTTCTGCACCTCGGCCGAGCACTTCGCCACGTTCAACGCGATCTACAGGACGTACTTTCCGAATGATCTGCCGGCGCGGATCTTCGTCTGCATCCCGGAATGGACCGGGCCGTTCGACGTCGAGATCGACTGCATCGCGATGGCGTGACGGCGCTGCTTGAACTCGGCGTGCCGGCCGCTTGACCGCTCCCCACCGGGGAGAGGTGATGAGCTCGCGGCGAGGCGTCAATCGCCGCGTACCGTGCGTGCGGGTGCGCTTCACAGATCCTGCCGCGTCAGGCGTCCGTGCATGGCGGCTGGCCGCGCGGGCGGCGGCGCGACGGCTGCGGGCTGGCCCATCGTCAGCGCCATCACGGTGACGGCGACCACGCGGTCGATGATGGCCTGCACGTCGTCGAGATCGCATTTGCCTTCGGAGAGCCGCAGCAGGCGCTCCTTCTCGCGGATCGTGTGATGGGCCATCGCCAATGCGAAGTGCAGGCCCCAATAGAGTTCGGTGTCCTCGCGGCCGGGCATCGCGCGACGCATTGCCGCTGCGAATTTGCGCAAGTGATCGACCTCGCGGTTCTTGATGCGCCGGATCGGCGGCACTGATTCAATCGACGCCCGGATCATGAAGCGCGCGGCCGTCGAGCCCTCGCGATCAGGGCCGAGGCAGCCGCGTAGCGTCGGGCCGACGAGGGCGCGCATGATGTCCTCGATTGAGGCGCGTCCGCCGCCTCTTTCCTCCGCCGCCTTCAGTTCATTGAGACGTTAGCGGTTGGTCTGGATGCTGCGGGTAACGAACAGCTCCGCGATCAATTCGTCCTTGGATCCGAAATGGTAATTCACTGCCGCAAGGTTGACGTTCGCCTCCGCGACGATGTCGCGCAGCGTGACGTCGCCGAAGCCGCGGTCGGCATAGAGCCGCTCGGCGGCGGCGAGAATGGCGGATCGGGTCTGATCGCTGGCCATGGCCTTGAGCCTTTCCGTCATTCCGGGGCGACGCGGAGCATCGAACCCGGAATCTCGCGCTATGACCTCTGGATTCCGGGGTCAGCCTTGCGGGCTGCCCCGGAACGACAAAGGCGATGTTGCATTTCAAACATTTGTATGAAACTATCGTTTGAAGAGCCGGAAATGTCAATCCGCCGATGTCGCGGCTGGCGTTCTGGCACACCACGATCGCGATCCCGCGAACGTCCTTGCGGCGTGCGGGCGCGGGGTGAACAGTGCGGCCCAAAGTCTAGGAACAACGAGGAGCGTCCCATGGATTTCACGATGTCGGCCCGGCAGAAGGAATGGCTCGAGCGCGTGCAGGCCTTCATGAAGGACCACGTCCGTCCCGCGGTGCCGATCTACGAGAAGCAGGATGCCGAGGGCCCGCGCTGGAAGGTGATCCCGGTCCTCGAGGAGCTGAAGAAGAAGGCGAAGGCCGAAGGCCTCTGGAACATGTTTATGCCGCCGTCCTCGCACGAGGACGATGAATTCCACGGCGCGGGGTTGAACAATCTCGAATACGCGCTGCTGTCGGAGGAGATGGGCCACATCTCCTGGGCGTCCGAAGTGTTCAACTGCTCGGCACCCGATACCGGCAACATGGAAGTGTTCATCCGCTACGGCACCAAGGAGCAGAAGCGCAAATGTCTGCGCCCGCTGATGGACGGCGAGATCCGCTCCGCCTTCCTGATGACCGAGCCCGCCGTGGCCTCGTCCGACGCCACCAACATCGAAACCCGCATCGAGCGCGACGGCGATCACTACGTGATCAACGGCCGCAAGTGGTGGTCGTCCGGCGTCGGCGAGCCGCGCTGCAAGATCGCGATCCTGATGGGCAAGACCGATCCGAGCGCGGCCAAGCACCAGCAGCAGTCGCAGATCCTGGTGCCGCTCGACACCCCCGGCATCAAGGTCGAGAAGATGCTGCCGGTGTTCGGCTTCGACGATGCGCCGCACGGCCACGCCCAGGTGCTGCTCGAGAATGTCCGTGTCCCGAAGGAAAACATCCTGCTCGGCGAAGGCCGCGGCTTCGAAATTGCGCAGGGCCGCCTCGGCCCGGGCCGCATCCATCACTGCATGCGCACCATCGGCCAGGCCGAGGAGGCGCTGGAGAAGATGGTGAAGCGGCTCGCCTCGCGCACCGCGTTCGGCAAGAAGATCATCGAGCATTCGGTCTGGGAGCAGCGCATCGGCGAGGCCCGCACCGACATCGAGATGAACCGCCTGCTGTGCCTCAAGGCCGCCGACATGATGGACAAGGTCGGCAACAAGACCGCGCAGCTCGAGATCGCGATGATCAAGGTCGCAGCCCCCAACATGGCGCTGAAGATCATCGACCAGGCGATCCAGGCCTTCGGTGGCGGCGGCGTGTCCGACGACGCCGGGCTGGCGCGCGCCTATGCGCATATCCGCACGCTCCGTCTCGCCGACGGCCCGGACGAGGTGCACAATCGCGCCATTGCCAGACTTGAGCTTCGGAAGTATGCAAACACGTCGCACTGAGATTGCTGCGTCGTAAATGCTTACCCCTCATCCTGAGGAGCCCGCGAATAGCGGGCGTCTCGAAGGATGTAGGCCGTTCCGCGCTCCTCACCACGAGGGGATGACGGAGTGAACCAACGGGAGCGCCTGCTGGCGCTCTCCAAGAACAGTTGAGGGAGCGTCACCGTGGCGGACGGCGTCAGGAAGGACGAGGAATTTTCCGGGACAAGGGAACTCGAGGAGCGTCATCGTATCAACGAGGCGAATCTCGACGCCTGGATGCAGGACAACGTCGAAAGTTATCAGGGGCCGCTCAAGGTCCTGCAATTCAAGGGCGGTCAGTCCAACCCGACCTACACGCTTGAGACTCCCGGCCGCAGCTACGTGATGCGCCGCAAGCCGTTCGGTAAATTGTTGCCGTCGGCGCACGCGGTCGACCGCGAGTTCCGCGTGATCGCCGCCCTCGGCAAGCAGAACTTTCCGGTCGCGAAAGCGTATGCGCTGTGCACCGACGATGCCGTGATCGGCGCGGCCTTCTACATCATGTCGATGGAAGAGGGGCGGGTGTTCTGGGATCCGACGCTGCCGAGCCAACCGCCGGAGGCGCGCCGGAAGATCTTCACCAGCAAGATCGAGACGCTGGCGAAGCTTCATCTGTTCAATCCGGAAGCGATCGGACTCGCCGATTTCGGCAAGCCGGGAAATTATTTCGCGCGGCAGGTCGATCGCTGGACCAAGCAATACCGCGCGTCCGAGACGCAATATATCGAGGAGTTCGAGAAGCTCGCCGAGTGGCTGCCGAAGACCGTACCGGTGCAGCAGCGCGTCTCGATCGTGCATGGCGACTATCGCCTCGACAACATGATCTTCCATGCCACGGAGCCGCGCGTACAGGCGGTGCTCGATTGGGAGCTGTCGACGCTCGGCGATCCCATGGCCGACTTCACCTATCTGTTGATGCAGTGGACCATGCCGGGGCTGGCCGGCGCCGATCTCAAGGCGTTGAACGTTCCAAGCCAGGACGAGGCCGCCGAGATCTACTGCAACGTCACCGGCATCCCGGTGCCTGATCTCAACTGGTATTTCTCCTACAACCTGTTTCGCCTTGCCGGCATCACGCAAGGTATTGCCGGCCGCGTGCGCGACGGCACCGCGTCGAACGCCAAGGCCCTCGAGTCGGCCAAGCGCACCGTGCCGCTGTCGAAGGCGTCATGGGAATACGCGCAGAAAGCCGGCGCGCGGTAGCAACTGAGCGGCGCGATCCTTGAACAGGGGCGCGCCGTTTTCTCTTAACCTCGCCCCGCCTCCGGGGAGAGGTCGGATCGCATCGTTGGATGCGATCCGGGTGAGGGAGGCTCTCCGCGAGTTCGTCTTTCACCGACTTTGCCGAGGCAGGCCCTCTCCCCGCAGCGGGGCGAGGGAGCAAATCCCATCGCGACTGATCGCCTTGCTGTCGGCAGCGCAAATCCTTCGGTAAGTGCGTTCCAGCCGGACTCTCATCTTGCACCTCTCCTCAAACCTTCGCGGCAGCCTGTTCATGGCAGCGGCCATGGCCAGTTTCACGATGAACGACACCATCACCAAGGCGGTGTCGTCGGAGCTCAACATCGGGGAAATCCTGGTCGTCCGTGGCGGGTTCGCGATCGTGCTGATCACGGCGCTCGCCTTCTACCGCAGCGCGCTGCGCAGCTTCCGGACGCTGTTGATCTGGCCGGTCGGCTTGCGGGTCGTCGGCGAGATCGGCGGCACGCTGACCTATCTCGCGGCGATCGCGCAGATCCCACTTGCGAATGCCTCGGCGATCTTCCAGGCGCTGCCGCTGGTCATCACGCTTGGTGCGGCGCTGGTGTTCGGCGAGCCGGTCGGCTGGCGGCGCTGGCTCGCGATCGCGGCCGGCTTCATCGGCGTGCTGGTGATCGTCCGTCCGGGCGCGGAAGGCTTCAGCCAGGCCGCGCTGCTGGCGCTGGCCTCGGTCGGCTTCTGCGCGGTGCGCGATCTTGCGACGCGCCGCATCCCGAAGGAACTGCCGTCCCTGTTCATCACGCTGCTAACCACCGTGACGGTCAGCACGGCGGGCGCCGTGATCCTGTTTCCGCTCGGCGGCTGGAAGCCGCCGTCCGGCCACGCAATGGGCCTTCTCGCGCTCGCCGCGGTGCTGATCCTGATCGGCTATCAATGCATCATCGTGTCGCTGAGCACCGGCGATATCTCGGCAGTGGCGCCGTTCCGCTATCTCGCGTTGCTGTGGGCGATGCTGACGGGCTATCTCGTGTTCGGTCACAAGCCTGACAGTCCGATGCTCGCCGGCGCCGCGATCATCGTGACATCAGGTCTCTACGCGTTCTATCGCGAGCGCAAGCGTGACAAGCTGCGTCCCGCCGCGACCGGTCCCGGCCAGCCGCCGGACGGGCTGTGATCCATCCGCGAAGCGATACCCGGGGAGCGGTCCCGCTACACAATTGGCGCGGCTCACGAGGGCGGATGCGCGCGGCGTAGTCCGCCCTCCGTCCATCACAACGTCATGGCCCGATACTTAAGCATCAGCCACCTCAGTGAAGGCCGCCTGTGACGTGCAACGTTTCACCGGTGATGTAGGAGGCGTCGTCCGAGGCGAAGAAAGCGACGGCCGCTGCGATCTCCTCGACTTTGCCAATCCGCGCCAGCGGTGTGACGGACTCGATCCACTTGCGCATGTCGCCCTCGGAGAGGCCGGCAGAAACGACACCTTCGGTCGCGATCATGCCAGGGTTCACGGTATTGACGCGGATCTTGCGCGGCGCCAGTTCCTTCGACAGCACCGAGGAGATCGCGTCCACGGCGGCTTTGGTCGCGGTGTAGACGGCAGTGTTCGGCGGTGCGATCGTCGACACGCCGGAACTGATATTGACGATGCTGCCGCCGGCCGCATTGAAGTGCCGCGCGGCTTCCTGCGAAGCCAGCAGCAGGCCAAGCACATTGAGATCGAAATGCTTGTGGAAGTGCTCGGCGGTGATGCCGTCGAGCGGCGCGAATTCGTAGATGCCGGCGTTGTTGACCAGGATATCGATCGGGCCAACCGCTTTGGTGGTCTCGGCTACCACCGACTTCACGTGGCTGGCGTCGGTGAGATTGCCGTGGACGGCGATGGCTTTGCCGTCCTTGCTGGTGATCGCATCCACGACACGCTCGGCCGCCTGTTTGCTGGCGCTGTAGTTGACGGCAACCTTGGCCCCTTCCGCGGCGAGGCGGATCGCGATTTCGGCGCCGATGCCCTTTGACGCGCCGGTTACCAGCGCCACTTTGCCTTCGAGTTTCTTGGTCATCTTGTTTTCCATGCCCGCGCGGCGGGACGCGCAGTTCGTTCAGTAGTTCAGTAATAGTGAACTATTGAAGCGGTTCAAGGGCAGGGCTATATATTTGCCATGGTGCAATTCGTTCACCCGTCGCGTGAGGACATCACATTGGCCGGGGTGCTGGCAGCACTCGCAGACCCGATGCGGCTCAAGATCGTCAAAAGTCTGCTTGAACGGAACGATTGCATGTCGTGTACGGCGGCTGCGCCGTGCCCCGAGATGGCCAAATCGACTCTGTCGAACCACTTCCGCGTCTTGCGGGAAGCCGGTTTGATTCGAACCACGAAAAAAGGCGTCGAGCACCGCAATGTGGTGCGCGAAGCCGATATCAACGCGCGCTTTCCCAAATTGCTGAAGACGATTCTGGGTTATCCGGAAAGCGCGTAGGGCGGATCCGCCGAAGCCGTAGTCCGCCCTCCGGATTTGCGGTTTATTTTGCGCAATGCGCGATGAGCCGCGCGACGAAGTCGCCGCAAGCCTCGAGCTGCGACATCTCGACGAATTCGTCCGGCGTATGCGCCTGCGCGATTCCGCCGGGGCCGACCACCACCGACGGCACGCCGGCCATGCTGACGAACAGGCCCGCTTCGGTGCCGAACGCGACCTTGGCGTGGTCGTTGCGGCCGGCAAGCTGCTTGGCGAGCGTGACGAAGGGATCGCTGGCTGGCGTATCGAGAGCAGGGTAGTCGAGGATCTCCTCGAACTCGATGCCGCATTCCGGATGGCGCTTGCGCATCGCAGGCTCGATCTCGGCCTTGGTCCAGGCGATGATCGCATCGGTGACCTGCTTGGACTCGCTGATGCCGATGCCGCGGCATTCGAATTCCACTATGCAATGGTCGGGCACGATGTTCAGCGCCGCGCCGCCATGCACGATGCTGGTCAGCAGGGTGGTGTGGGGCATGTCGTACAGCTCATCGCGGTCGCCT
>Ga0099822_1009913_pt1 | contig 11909 bp, 6 predicted proteins | sample CowpeawhiteBW_FD_76839 | JGI IMG/M metagenome (GOLD analysis project Ga0099822, IMG submission 76839) | Root nodule microbial communities of legume samples collected from California USA - Cow pea white BW | ecosystem: Host-associated > Plants > Roots > Nodule | place: USA: California | collected... | reverse complement strand
TGAATATTTTAATAATTTAAACGAGAATGGAGATATGGCGGGGACGGGTATTATGGCGGGTATATGTACATCCCCATACCCATCCCCATACCCAACTAAAAAAAGTCGGGGATTCTCCATACCCATACTCATACCCAGTCAATGCGGGGATTCCCCGTCAAAACGGGAACAGGTTCGGGCAATACCCACGGGGACGGATTTATTTGCCATCTCTAAGTATATCTATGAAAGTGATAAGAACTTGAACTATATATAATGTGTATTTTTTCTAATAAAAATTCATTTTAGTTAGCTCTGTTTTTATGGAACAGAAAATGATTTTGACAATTAATAAAAATGAGACATATTAATTTCTATTGGAATTTTAAATAAAATACCTCTATATGCTCAGGCTTAACTATGAAGAGTCCAACACAAGTTCTTCACGCGAAAACTATTAACTTTATACGCCACTAATTCATTATGAACATCATGTTTTGTTATGTATCTATCAGTATCGCGTTTAGAAGGTGCATAAGTAAATTTTTTGAATGACCATACTTTAATGTAAGAATTAGGTCAAATTTCGGAAAACAATTAAATATGGATTTTTTTTAATATTAAATAAATTATATTAACTTTTTTAAAGGAAATGTTTATAGGGTATTTGTTTTAGGAAGGAGTTTTTATAAAGGGGGAGAGAAAAGGATTTCAGTGGTACCAAGTAACATAAATGTGAAGCAGATAAAAGAATTTGATTTTTGATAAACCTAACTTGAAAAGAAGAAAAAGAACATATAAAGAGAACCACATGAGGCTTGTCTTTAGGATTCGTGGTCACCTTGTGTTGTGCATTTGGGTTCTTGTTCTTCGTTGGTATATAAAATAGTAAGAATTATTTTTAATATTTCATTAATTTTAAGACTAATTTGAGAAACCATTACATGATCTTGAAAAGTTAAATTCACAGTTTTATGGCTCGGAGAATCAAACAGAACAATCTAAACGGTAATTGTAATATATCTATTTCAGGGAAATTGGGATCCATAAAACCTAACCCCTTTCTATTATTGTTTTAAGTTATAAAGTTTGTATCCCTTATCAATGCTTCTCTTTGTCCTTCATTTACTCATTTTATTTAGTTGATTTTTTTTCTTTCAATTATTAAAATTTGTTTTCATTCTCCTTTTTTTTCCATAATTATTAAAATGCTAATAGTAAGTAAATAATATAGCAAATAATATATATTAAGTTATAATACATCTTTTCAACTAATATATATGACTTACATTCGAGAATGGGTAGTTATTATTACATAGTTTTCCAATTGCATAATTTTCAAATAGTATTGCCATATATCATATTTGTTTAACATTTTTTTTTTCGTATTGTGACTTTTGTTTCTTTAATGCATCACACATTATCTACCCAAGATCAAAGAAGCACCACATTCCAACCATTATTTCAAAACTTATTAGAAAGTGAATTTAAATCTAATAATCTGAAATCTTCGAACAAACTCTCTTGAAGACATTATTAGATAGCAATTCAATAATAGGTAATACAATAGAACTAATAAACCAAGTTATATATACTTTAATATCATATTAAGTTAATCTAAATCTGTGAAATATCTAACACACTCTTTAAACAAAAGATGATTTGCTAGCAACCCAATTAAACCTATATATTAGAAATCTAATAAACCCAGTTAGAATAGGCTCTAATATTATAATGAAGAATGAATTTAAACCTATATACTAATCCCCAATTACATTAAACGCTTAACAATCACTATTCAAGTTTTCCTAGACAAAAAAATATGTAAAGACTTACATGAAGAAGCATAGTGAATAAGATAATTTCAATAATTTGATTATAATAAATAAAATGTAAATGAACTTAGATTTACAATAGGAATTAGAAAAAAAAAAAAAAATGAAGATCCAAAAGAAGATAATAATTTACACTGATAAACAAAACCACCTTCTATTCTCTTCTCTTCACCAATTTATGTCATCCATCCATATCAACAAACTTATTGCATTGCAGCACAAATCATGTATATATTGGTTCACTTAATATCATGAACCTTCATATAAAAGCCTCTTTCTGTATATGGTTTCTTTGTATGCATAAGAACAAAAATGGTATATAGCATATGTTACTTAACTCATTAAATCTGGTAGTTCATTCGTTACCTATGTTCTCTTCTGCTTATGCTGATTCCGATACTCTCTCATCAGAAGTTCAGCATAGAGAATCTCATTCCATATATCAGGAACACCAGGAAGGCACCAGTGGCTGCAATCTTGGTATCTCAATGGTGATTTTCTTTCTTCAGGAGTTAGATTTTGCTTCCTGTATATGGAAGGATGACCATCCTTTCGAAAATCTGTCATTCTAGTCACGTTTTGGTAGGTCACACTAGTTTTCATGTTCTTTAGCACCTTCTCCAAAACAATCATCTTATCCGGATACTCAGTTAGGTACTTCTCGTTCTCAATTGGATCACTTTCACTATCACATTGTCCACCAGAATTCCACTGTCCACCACTGCAGTTTCAGAAGTTTCTAGCTATGAGCAAGTCTTCTAGCACCATAATCATATGGGGGTGCTCAAGAAATGTATTCTCTACTTGCAAGTAATGAACTTGAAACATAGTATATGATGACACCAAAATATTCCTTTATTGTTGTTGTAAGAGTTGTTTCATGTTCAACCAAACAGAAATTACCCTAAGATTTCAAAAGTGTGATTAAACAAATTACTTGTGTTTTACCTGAAATGGGAGGCAGAATAGCCTCTGAAGAAGACCATGGTCTTGGATGGATTAATGTTGGCATCAACCCACCTGCTCCATGTAGTTAAAGCTCTTCGGAATGCCTCTAGAACGTTTAACTCAGAATACACATGGCTACCTTCTTGGTAATAGTCCTGTCTGAAAATTCCATGGTCAACTTTTAGTCCATGATCATGGAAAGAGAGGGTGAGTGTCATATCATATCATACATACCCTTTAGAGGTTTTATCATGAGTCCACCAGTGGCCAGTGTTGAAGATGATAATGTCTGCATCTTTGTATTGAGACGAAGATTGACCAACTAAATCAAGACGAAGTGTTTCTTTCTTTGTCCCATTCTTATCAGTCATTTCTTCTTCTTGAACCAAAAATGGAGACACAAAAAGCTCCACAGAGAAGTGATAATCCTAATTACACCAAACCAGAGTTCTGTTAGGCAAAGAATAACAATCAAAACAATTACGGAAAAGCAGCTGCAACACAAGAGAGTTCAACACTCACCTTGAATATAAATGAATAAGAGGCTTCGCCTCTGAAATGAACTCTTCCATTTGCTTCATAAACCTTTTTCTTATCCTTCACAGCACTTCTCAATATGCAAATCAAAGACTCCCACATGTTCCTATTGAGAGAATCGCCAACAAAAACAAGTCTTTTCCCTCTCAACAATTCCAGCATTCGATGCGCATCCAATCTGTTACCAATTCAACCAAATTGGGAGCCCCAAAAACAAACAACCAATGGATCAATTCTAGTACAATACAAAACACAGCAACTTCCCATTAGCCAAACAAAACAACAACATGAAGCAGACAAATATTGTCAGTTTTGGATTAACGTAAACATCCATCAAATTGAAAACTTTGCCACCTAAAACTAAAAACAACAAATTCAATATTTTCCAATACCTTGGGAGGCTGCAACCCTTAGGCTTCCACTTATATGTTTGATATTCCTTATCGGGCCTTCCATTCCGAATACAATTGAACTGTTCATCTATCAAAGAGCATGAATCTGGCTTATAGAGAGGATAAGAATCATCCTTAACCCACTTTCCATCAAAAAAATCACACTTCATGAGAGACTCCATCGATTCATCGTTCCCCTCAGTGTGATTCTTCCCATTAATCTGTTTCCTCGCCAGAGAAGCCGTGTAATTACCATTCGGAGCAACACCCTTTACCGAATCAGACTTCACAGAAGAATTAGAACTTGAGTTCTGATGTGGAACTTTCTGGACAGGGAAACTCACTGGAACATTGGTTGCAGGTGTTGCAGGTGCAGTAGCATTTGTAGTTTGGTTTGTGGTTATAGCTTTAGCTTCAGGGGTGTTAAAAGTGTGATTTTTTACACCCCCAGATGTTTCCTTAGCGACAACGGGTGGTGGTGACTTCACCTCTGGAACTGGAGCCTGAGAATTGGTGTGGTTAGTGGTTGGGAAAGGAACCGCATCTTGGGATGAAACAACCGAGGATTGTGTTGTGTTGACAAAGGAGGTTGCTTTGAGTGTTTGAGTTTGTGAGGTAGTGTTGAGATGAGGAGAAAGATAAGTGGCATTACTTGCAGATCTAGAAGTGTTGGTGTTGTTGTGCAGTGGATCAGAGGAATTGGAGGGTGAAGAAGAGTTTGGGAAAAGGAGTGAGAAAATGGAAGGGATTTGAGGCTTGTAGGAACCATCTGGGGATGATGTGGAAGAGAATATGTTGGTGAACCAGGGAGAGGAAGCGTTTGGAGAAGGGGAAAAGGCTAAGAAAACAGTGAAAGCGACGAAGGCAATTGCGAAAGCGTATGCAAAAGCCACTGTTTTTCTGGTTTTGAGAATTGTTGAGAGGCTCTTGAGGTCTGTGGAGAGGTTGGCACCACCGATGGGAACGTACTTGGTGGCATCAGCCATGGAGATTGGAGGTTTGTGTCCCTATTTTTTTGGTAGAAGAAGATGAGAGTTAAGAGGTGAGAGAAAGGAAAAGTAAAGTAGTTGCTTCCAGTGGCACACAGTTGCAGCCTTCAGGGTGTTGAGACATGAACATGAATGAAGAAGTGTATGTGTGAGTTGCAATATAGGTGGGGTTGTTGAGTTATGTTTGGCCAACACTACCGCAAAATCTAGAAACTGTTGTGTGAGAATACCATAGCTAGACTTTGGAGTGTTAAGTGTAGAGAGAGAGAGAGAGAGAGTGGTAATTAGTGTAAGAGAGAGAGGGAAGAAACTTCCATTTGTTTGATTCCTTGTAAAAATCGTTATGGATGAATAAAAATAAGAGTTTGCAAAGGCACTGTAAATACAATTTACACTTATAGTAACAACGTTTTAACAATAACAAAAAATAACATAAAATGGTAGACAAATTTAAAATAGTTAATGTTGTCTTTAATTTTTTTTAAGGTGAACCAAACCACTTTCCTCCAAAATAATTTATGTAAAAGTATATCACATTCACATATATACAATATATATTCTGAGGATTTTCAGCTTGGTTAATTAGAGAAATTAAGTAGATAAGAGGATTAAACTCTTGACAAAATCTGATTAGCATATTTGGATATTAATGAAGAAAGATAAATTTCCTTTATGATGAGTCAAAATATTTAAATAATTAATTTGATATTTATTACCATTATTATAAGGATTATATTGTTAAATAGAGTATTAGAATATTTTCCACTGTAGTCATTTTGTTTCCAATATCTTTCCTCTTCAAGAAGGAAATAGATGTTGAATACTCATAACAGAAAGATATGGTATCATTTCGCATATATAACATTTGTCTTTTATGGATGTAAATGATGTTTAGAATTCGAGATTTTTATTATTTTGGAGTAATTTATGTTAATTGATTACGTTCGTACTGATGAAAAGAACGTTTATTACTATTTATAAAAATTTAATTTTAAACATTTTAAAATATGTTTTATTAAAAATATATTTTGAATCATTGAGTAAATGGATATGTGGAAAGAGAAGAATAAGAAGAAACAGATCCTTAGGTGTAAAAATAAAAATAAAAAATAGTTAAGACCTGATATAACCCTTTATACTCTGTCATATATCTGAACCATGTGGCAAAATGATGAGGACAATATAAGTAGAAATTTGACCCTTGCGGTATCAGATTAACTACGCCACTTTAGTGTAGTGTCGGTGAAGCCGCGTTTGCGATAGGAATATTGGATAAGGACATGTATAAATCCAAAACATACAAAAATATGTTGAATTCAAAATTCAAATTCATTTTAAAATAATACATTCTTATTTTTATTATTAAATAAAACTAGATAATTTTAGGTTAAAATATTTTTTTTCTTAATTTTTGTCAAATTGTTATATAAATTTTAATTTTGTTTTCGTGTTCAAATTTTTTTTATTTTTGTCAATTTTATTTTATTTAATATTTTTTGTTAATACCAGTTAAATCATTAATAATTATAAAAATATTGTCATATAAAAATATTGTCATATGTTATTTTATAATTTTTTTAATTTTTTAATTTTTTTAATATTTTTAATTTTTTTAATGATTCAATCAGTATTAATTAAATTGAACAAAAATTAAAATCTATTTAAATTTGAAAACATAATTAGAAATTATTTGATAAAATTCGATAAAAATTAGAAAAAAAATATTATAATCATAATTTTATAATAAATGTTGTTTTAAGAAACCGTTACTATTACAATTAAAATATTATAATTTTTTAATATTATAATATTAAAAAATATTATAGTTTTTAATTTTTTATCAAATTGAATAAAACTTGACGAAAAAAATATTATAATCTTAATTTTATAATAAATGTTGTTTTAAGAAACCGTATTACTATATTACGATTAAAATATTACAGAAACAAATTACGTATCACATGAAATGTACTAAGAGGCATGATAAATTCATGAATTTTTCCGCATAATATGTGAAGTTGTTGTTGATGGTGAAAAGTGTGACTTGAAAAGAATTTGCTAAGGTAAATATTTATATATTTGGTAACAAATAATTAAAGCTAAAAGTATTTAAATGCTTAAAAGAAAATGAGGTGTCTATCCACGTCAGTGTGAGTGTACGGCGAGACTTCCGTACGTCATTGATTTTGACGATGGTATTGTGTTATAAACGGTCTGGATTTACGGAACCTTTAGGGTTACTTATGTTGTTGTGACACTTGTTTGTAGGGGTGCATCACACGCGCTTATGCTTTCTGGTTGTTATTTGACGTTGTCGGTTGGTTTTTTATTAAGAAAATGAGTGGTGTGGATATGTGTGCCCAATCAAAGTGTGGGGTGGATGAGGCATTGTCACTGCATTCATATAGGCCACACCACAGTTACATCCTCGAATCTTCACATAATTCCCGTGACAACTGTCTTAGCCTACACCCTTTCATCTTTCGTACACTCTTTTCAATACACACTTTACAAAATTTAAAACCATTCAAAATATAGGGTGTGGCTACTCTCCCCTGAGAGTGAAATGTGGGTTAGGTCCTGTTTAAGTTTGCTCGTGCTTTTATTTTTTTTATAAATATAGTGAAGTATTATTAGGATATTTAAATTAATAAATATAATCATTTTATTATATGGTGATAGCTAAAAATATTTTTTAACATATTAATTTGAATATTGTAAAGTAATATTTATATAAGTGATAAGTTAACCTAGTAGTTAGAAGAAAAAGAAAAAATATTATGGATTCGATTTCTCTTACAAGCAATTTGGTATATTTCGTTGAATTTTAATATTTTTACTCCTTTAAATTATTAAAAAACAAGTTATCACTCAAGATGAGTCAAAATAAATTAGATAACTTTTAATAGCACACTAAATTAATTAAGATATATAAGTACATCTTAATATTAGAAAATAAATTCATAACACACTTCTATTAACTAAAAATACTACCAATTATAGATGTTTACGGCTATAAAGATGAAACAAGCATAGATAGTTAATTCGTTATAAGATTGATTTCACTCAGCACAATTTATCATAGTTGAACTTTATGATAGACTCTAACTAATGTTGACATCACTAATTTTAAATTATTTTTTGTTTAAAGTAATTTAGCATTGATTGAGTTTATATTGTTGTTTTTTAATTCAAAATTTATTTAAATTAATATTGGTTTGGTTGACGCTAATACAGTAAATTAGGATACAAATCTTATACGATACTTTTATATTCAATAAATATAAATGAAAAATATAAAGACATTATAATTGATGAAAGAGGTGAATGTGTATAATGAAGATTGATGCAAATAAAGAAATGATTATGAAGGAAGGAGACAGGGAAAAGAATATTGACGAAGGATGCTAGGAACAAAATGTTAATGAACATGTGAATGAAAAAAAATATAGTATAGATGAAGGAGGTGAGTGTGGATAAAATAAATAAATATGATATGAGTGTGAATGAAAGATACAAAATATGTCAGGAGATTTATAAGTGTGAATAAAGTAGATGAGTGATATAAGATTTACATAGAAAATGAATAAAAAATATTATAGGTGAAAATATTTGCTATTTTTAAATATAGGTCATTAGATTAAAAGTAATTTATGATTTATATTCAATATAAAAAATGTATGCAGATTTGGAATATATGACTTAGCATATCAACATTAACTTAAATAAATATAAATATTAAAAATAAAATATTTATTTTAGTTTTTACTTTTAGCATATGCTAAACTAGTGACACTAACTTAAATATTTATTTAATAAAAAAATTAAACATTTTTTAGTTAATCTTTTGATTGTATTAGAGTTATTAGTGTTAATTTGACCAACTCTAATATTTAAAAGTTAAAATTTTATTTTATGGTAGTGAAAGTCTTATTATTATTATTATTATTATTATTATTATTATTATTATTATATAAAAATATATTTTATGCTCTGTAAAATTACATTAATAATTATTAAGATTAAAATTTATTTAATGTGACATTTTACTATCAATTTTATGGGTATTAGTTATATCTTAACCCGTTTTCACATGTTAACATTTTCCATCCATCTAAGTTATCATTAACCTCTAAACTAACTATTGAATTTATCTGAATAGCTATAAATATAAATGAGATGTGTAAAGTAGAAGGATGTAGATATCCATCATGGTCTTAAAGGTTTTACTTTATCGTATAAAAGGAATGTGATTTCTACATTGACCAAAAGGAAATCCAAAACACCCTATCGATTAAAAGTTTAAAACTGGATATGGAAAAAAGATAAAAAATTTGAGGAGATGTTGGTTTAAAACATAGTTTTAAGTGTGATATTAGAGAAACAGTGATGGGATTTGAAGATTGAAGCACATGCCGGTGGTTGATTGGCAGAATGGTGCATTAAACTCGCGTCACATTCATGCACCAAACTTCTCTCCACCGACTGAAACATTATGCTGCAACATGCCTAACCAAATCACCATCGATTTCAATTCCAACTCTCTCATCACCTTTTGGTGCAGTTTATTCACCCTTTGCCGCACGTACAATTCGTTTCTCCTGTTGCACCATAGCATATGAATTTTCCACGGAATAAATTTTGAAATTATCATTTTTCATTATGTTAGATTAACATAAGGGTCAAAAGGAATATAATCAAATATTCGAGGTTCTGTTGGAAAAAGAAAAAAAGAAACCAAGATTAACGTTGGGAAAAACAATTTGAAATCATTGTTTTTTCTCTTTCCTTCTATCCCCCATATACTACTACTTCCTGTGACCATTAAATATGCATGTCTTAATATGATTTATTTGAATAATAATTGATCGTTATGATAGATAAACTCGTTGTGGCAGACTGAATTCCTGGTGATGTTGTAGTTTACCTATATCATAAATTCTTGGTCGGTTCAATAGTTGTTTTCTCTCATTTATGCGTTTTGTAAGGTGAAGGATAAAAAAAGAAGAAGAAATCCAATATAGTTTATCTCATTTGTCAATACAACATGCATGTGAGTATTGTTTTATTTATTTTTACAACGAAACTATACAAATATGTAATGTTAAAAACCTTAATGCAACACCAATGCCGACAATATCAAACGACATTGTTCCCTTTTTAAAGATAAATACTAAAGAATAAAATCACCGCAGATAAACACATGGAACTTAACGACCATGTGAGGATTAACCAAAACATAACATGGATATTCAAAATATAAAGGCCAAACTTGTTCTACAACACAACTTACTCGATTGTGTTAGATCATTTTATACCTGGTATTGATTCATGTAGTCATAAAATGATTTTAAAAAATGTATAATATGGTTATTGGACTTAAAATTACATTATAATCATTAAATATTATTCTTAAGTCATTCGAAATAAATATTTTCATAAAGTTTTTTTTCTTTATTTTTAAGATCTTTTGTTCTTACTCACTGAAGAAAGAATGAGAAAATATAAAAAAAAAAGGACAAGAAAATGCATAAAAGAAGTCTAAGAGGAGAGAAAAACAACTAAAAAAACATTTAGAATTTTTCGAAATGTTTTATTAATCTAGTTAAGTTTTATAATTTTTTTTATAGAGTATTAGAGAATACTCATATAAATAATTTTTTGGATGTTAAATTTGAAAAACAAATTACAGTGCAATAATCTTCTAGATTGAGTGAACATTAATTGTCACGTTTGGAGAAAAAAAAAACACTATTTGAGTGAAAATTTAGATGAAAAAAAGTTGAATTTATGTTTTATTTTTAAATGAATGAAAATAGGAATGAGATCAAGTTTGATTTTTTACTCTAATTTTTGTATCAGGAAAAATGGAGTCTTTCACATTTGAATTTTTCCCATAATTTGGCATAAGTGAGAATCTTCGTTTGAATGAAAATATTAAAAATTCCAACATCATCAACAAGACTAACTTGTTTCAGATTTTTATCTAACACTAATATAATAATTTGTAACTTTTAGACAACGTGGTTTAAATTTCTTAAATATAACTTGTACTCTTGAAATCATAAATCAACATATATCTTAAAGAATTTCAACCATAAATTCAAACCAAGTTTAAACTCAAACTAATAAATTTGACTAACAACTATTTATACCACTATAGTACAATAGAGCTCTTAACACGGTTAAAAAGTACTTTTAAAGGCGATCTTAGAACTGTTGTTAATTTAGTTGTCGTTATAAATTCAAATAATTAATGACACATGAATTTGTCGTCGTAAGTATGCTTTTTTAATGATAAATAAATGATAAATTATCATCATTTTCTATCAAACTAACTTGGACAACAACCGATGGTAACGTCATTTAATACTTTTTTTAACGTTAGTGGTTTAGTGAGTAACCAATAACAACGATACTTAGAATGGTGACAACTAACAATGAAAGTTTTAAATAGATTTGTGATTACGAGCTTCGATGACAATGACATGAAGACTAGCAAGAGAGGAAACCACTGCATGCAAATGTGGAGCAAATCAAGACATAAAAACAACGAACTTGGCAACAAGACAATCGGAGAGCCTCGATGGTGCAACAAGTAGCAAACTTGAAGGTGCAACATGTGGCAAACTTGAATGAAAATGGAGAAGAAGAAGAAGTTTTGCAAAAAATAAAACACAACGGATTGACAAAGTAACAAAAACAAGTATGTTTTTTAAAAGCATGATTTTTAACGGTGGTTGACCACAAAGTTGTCATCGTTTGTAAGATTTTTAATTACGGTTCTTGATAGAATGGTCATTATATGTCTTGGAAGGACATTTAATGACAATTCCTCAATCAATCATCATTAAAAGCTTCGCAATAATTATTGTATTGTAACTATATCTTTTTTTAATAAGTATCATTAATTAACATTGTGGATAATGACTTTTACATTAGTTTACTTCAAAAAATTAACAACATAATTCAATATCATTCGATAACCTTTGCAATATCAAAATCATAATTAATATATCAAACTATCAAAAAGTTAAACAATTTTCATCAAATAACATCTACGTAAAATAAATATTGTGAATAAATCATATTCACACAGTCCAAAAATCACACACACACACACACACACACACACACACACACACACACACACACACACACACACACACACACACACACACACACACACACACACACAAACACAACAACACACACACACACACACACAC
>Ga0099822_1009909_pt1 | contig 11911 bp, 7 predicted proteins | sample CowpeawhiteBW_FD_76839 | JGI IMG/M metagenome (GOLD analysis project Ga0099822, IMG submission 76839) | Root nodule microbial communities of legume samples collected from California USA - Cow pea white BW | ecosystem: Host-associated > Plants > Roots > Nodule | place: USA: California | collected... | reverse complement strand
TATATATATATATATATATATATATATATATATATACTAAAGACTTAAAGAAGTAATTCATATAATTAATGTTAGATAATATTGATGAATATTTTTATAGTCTTCTAATAAATATTATTGGTGGTGTTTTTTCTTTTTTCAAAGTTAAGAAAAAATAGCTATTATTAACTATTATAATTAAAAAAGTTATGAACAAATATATTAAAAATTTAATTTTGTTTTGCTTATTTAAGATTTAGCTATTATTAACTATTATAATTAAAAAAGTTATGAACAAATATATTAAAAATTTAATTTTGTTTTGCTTATTTAAGATTTTGAGATATTGAAAAATAAAACCCAACCAAACCCTTGTAAGAAAGTTACAAAATTATATATTATGAATGTTATATGCGGATGAAATATTTACATTGAAGGTCATTTGTGTATATTAAATTGGGAAATTTCTATCATATATTTTTATTCTGATAACATGTTATGAAAATAAAAACAAAATAAATAAATTGAATTCATCTATTTGATTTATGTATAACTAATAATCTATTTATTATTCTTTAAATTTTCACATCTTTTCAAAAAGTCATTTATAGGGTATCAAATTTAACTTAGTCTATTTTGTATAATTATATATTTTTTAATTTTACAAAATTTGATTTTGAAATTTTTAGAACTGTGATATAAACATTCAAACACATTAACAACTATCAAAGCTAAGAATTAACATTTTAAAATGGCATGTACAAAAATAGGAAGCTTATTAAATCAACAATAGTAACACAAGAAGGGTGTAATGTAACAATAGGTATAAAAATCTTTTTGTAACTTTAAAAAGGTAAGAAAATGTTACATTGTAAAAAAAATTACTATTACCTCCACTTCTTCATTGGCTTCATATATTCTTTCTTCTAAACTTGTTGCTCTTTCATCAATATTCAGCATGACCTTTGTTTGAGAGAAGGTAAAGTGAAGAGATAACACTTCTTTTTCTATTTTTTTTTTTTATGTTTTCAATGAAACTTAAGAATGTTGACCCCTTGTTTGGCTCTACTACCACACTACTATATTAGTTTATACGAGTGTTATATCAATAAATTTTGGATTTTATTTATCTAATTTAACTTTTATATGTTTGTTATATTTTTCTAATTTCATGTTACTGATAGCGACTTCACTGTCGGTGATATGAGAATTAAATATATATTCTGCGCTTGAACAAAGTTGTTAAAATGTGATTAAAAAAAAACTGTGGTTAATAGTTAATAAAATATTTTTAATATTATATATTTTAACAATCTTTGGTATCTCTGTTTACTTTTATTACGTTAACTTCATTATTGTTATACATTGATGAATATATTAAATATATAAAATCGCAACTAAATACTTTAAATGAGATTACACAATTTCTTTTTTCAACGTACACTGTTAAACATTTATTTCAATATTTTAAAATATATATATATATATATATATATATATATATATATTTATATTTATTGTAAAGTTCCGATTATTTTGAAGGCACATCACATAACAAGAAAAAAAAAATAGAGTATATACTCTCTGCTATCACCTACTACCACACTAAAAATATCATGTAATGATTTCAACACGTAAATAATCTCTAAAATCAAATTAAAAAAATCAGAGTCAATTATAGTTAATGGTTTTTTTATATTAGTCAACTATGAGTTGCAAAATAAAGATCTACAAAATTAATTCAAGCAATTTGAAAATAGTTATTTTATTGTAAGAAGTGGTTCTTTTAATATATTATTTTACCATTATTTTAATACATTATTACTTTAAACCATTGTTTGGTTTGGCCTATTGGAGTGATCTAAAAATTAGCTTTTGCAAATGCTATTTGGAAACAAAATTTCCTGGATTGAAAAATAACCCTGTCTCTAAAATTTTGCTGTGAATAAATTGAAAAAAAAAGAAAACATTGGTTCCAAAAATTACTGAACCAGAAAAATAAGTGCAAAGTGTCTTGGGAGTTTGGTTATGTCCCTTTCAAGAACAAAGAATTTGAGAGAGAGGAGGAGTTAGCAGAAAGGACCATTGGGGTCAGACTCTAATGGAAAACATGTGGAAGAGAATAGTTTTTATAATTATAATAAAAATTAATGTGTAAATTAATAATTTTATTTTGTTGAAATAGCAACAGATTGTTGTTGTGATTTAGTTAAGGAAAATATGTAGTGATATTATTGTTTTGTTAATGAGTATGATAATATAATAGTGAAAAGCAAAACAAAATTTGAAGTTGAAAAAGATAGAAAATTGACTTATTTTGGAAACTGGGAATAGTATTATATATTATATGATGGTGTTGAATTATTTGATGATTCTATAATAAACAAAAAAATTAGGAGGTGTTTAGTTTCCGATTGGATCAACGAAGAAGCATTGAGGGTCATCGATGACGATGAGTTCTTTCTTCCAAAACGTGGACTGGCACCATGAATCTTACCCTGCATATCGCGATTTCTACTTTCTTCCCCTTTTCGCTCTTTTCTTCCCATCCATACGCTTCTTTCTCGACCGATTCTTCTTCCAGGTTCGAACCTTTTTCTCTCCGCATTGACTTCCAATTATTCAACGCGTTTCCGTTGTAATCAATTTCAGCTTTGACCTTCTCTGCACTCTGCTTGATTCTTCATCGCATACGCGCGCAGAAACTGGCCAGACGATTGATTTTCGGAAAGGGGAATGAGAATCTCGACTTGCACACAGATGAGAGAAGAAAAAAGATTAGGAAATTCAAGGAATCAGCTTGGAAATGTGTTTATTATCTTTCTGCTGAGGTTCTGGCTCTCTATGTTACGTATGACGAACCCTGGTTTACCAACACGAGAAACTTTTGGGTGGGGCCAGGGTCTCAGGTCTGGCCAGATCAAAAGACCAAGTAAGATTGTTAGCTTGTTTGTTTATTTCTGCATATCATCTCTACTTACTCCAATGTTGAATGGTGTTTTTTCTTTCCTTTATTTGTTTCTAACTCTTACCATTTCAGGTTGAAATTGAAGGCGGTGTATATGTATGCTGCTGGGTTTTACTCATACTCCATTTTTGCTTTAATATTTTGGGAAACCAGGCGCTCCGACTTTGGGGTCTCCATGAGTCATCACGTTGCTACTGTAATTCTCATTGTGCTGTCTTACATTTTTAGGTATCTTTTCATTCAAGGTTTTTTTTTTCACCTCCAATTTAATAGTCTTTGTTCGTTTTTTCTTATTTGAGTTCTCTGAATTGACTTCAATTCAAGCACCTTATCATAAGATGTAATTTTTTCATCTGTTTCATACATTTACTTTGACTAATCAATTTTGTTGACTTACTGGTCTTTAGGGAAAACAAACGGTAAAATAATATTTCAAAATTTTATACTACCTTTTCATTAGCTCACATACACACACAAGACAGAGAGAGAATTATGGAGCTAGTTCCCACACTTGTTCTATTTAATTTTAGTGTATTTTTCCCTTGGAAATTTGATTGTGATTCTGTTCTATGTTTCCTGAACATATTCAGGTTTGCTCGTGTTGGATCGGTTGTGTTAGCAATTCATGATGCTAGCGATGTGTTTCTGGAGATAGGGAAAATGTCCAAATACAGTGGTGCTGAAACTGTGGCTAGCTTTGCTTTTATTCTATTTGTTTTATCCTGGATCATATTGCGCCTCATTTACTACCCATTCTGGATTCTCTGGAGTACAAGGTTCATATTATTTTGTTTCCAATTTACACTGTTTCTCTTCTCTCTGTTATATATTGTGGTCCTCACCTGCCTCTTATGTGTGTTCCTAAAATCTAGGTGAATAAAAAACTGATGTCCCTACCTATATTTATTAAGAGTAAAAAAGAATTAATGAAATACACTCTAAAGGATGATGGCCCCCTGTTGCTCTTCAAATTCAAAAAGTTTTCATCTTATATAAAATATACATTTCTCTCCATGCATTCTTAACAAAACAAAAGTACTTGTTTTTTGTTTTTTAATTTTCATTCCTTCGTTTGTCACTTTGATTTTGTGGATTACAGATTAACTGTTAACTATTCCTCCATACGAGTTTCTTTGTTACAAATTTAGTGCTTATATGCTTGAGTTGTTTTGAATATGTAGACAATGATTCATTGACTGATACATTTGTGGAGCAGTTGCAGTACCCATCCATGTCAAAGCATGCATGTTATCCTGTAATACAAAATTACCTAAGCTAGACCTGTATTCAATTGCAGGATCAACCATGAGTGTAAAGAAAACAATTTTAAGTACTATTTTAGGGATGAAGCCATTTTCTTAGTTAATGGTTAGATTGTCTAGAGTCTCTGACCTCAATCTCTTGTAGAACATGCTCTTCTGCTCAGGTTTATAAGAGACGGAGAAAAAAAAGGACCTGTTAGGTAACTCTAACTAGACAAGAGTTAGGTTAGCAGGAGTTAGTTGCTGACTTGGTCGGCTGTAGTCAGGATATGTAAAGGCCAAAGGTCTAAAGAGATGGCCAAGGAAAGTTTTAGACGTTGAATGGAGGCTCCAAGTTCCTTGAATTATATGGGTGTTCTTTTCTGTGATTTCAAATTGGTATCTGTCCTTTGAATCCAGGAGTTGTGTGTGGGGAGTAGAAGCATATTTATGGGGAGTACATGGAAGGAGTCCTGGGTGAAGGCTTTGGAGAAAGTGGCAATGAGCTGGAGTCAGTTCCTATAATGGTTGGTTGCAATATCTGAAGCAAGATTCATACATGAAGTATGTGCATTAGACACTGGAGAGGTTGGTGCCTGTGATGTCTGAAAAAGGTTTAAGTACATGAGACCCCAGGGCTGAGATGGCGATAGAAGATGGAGTGGAGTCCAAATGGAATGAGCAATTCGAATTTGGGAAAGGGGAAAAGTCTAGGAAATCTTCGAAGGGATGCTTTGGGATGGACTGCAAAAGTATTTTTTATTAAGGGGAACTAGTGAAGAAGAAAACGTGGGGGCAGTGATGGTTTTTCTTGAAGGAGATGTGCTGTCATGGTTTCAACAGTAGCAAACTTGGGAACAAATCAATCTTGGGAAGAGTTTAAGACTGTCTTGTTGGAAAAGTTCTCACCAGTCTTTATGGCTGATCCTTTTGAATCTCTTCTAACCTTGAAACATGAACAGGCAATGGCCATCACCTAAATTCATAGGCTAACAAGAGAGAGAAAGGGCTAGATAAGTAAGCATTTTATGTGAATTTCAAATGGAAAGGGAGAAGATCAAGAAGAATAAAAATTTTGTCAGAGGAAGAGTCTTTCGTAGTTGATGAATAAGCGCACACCACTGAGGGAGTAAGATAGGATGGCCAGATGTAATAACATTTGGAATCAATCTTGGGGGAAGGGCAAATAATTGTGCTTGTACCCTATTGCAGATCTATTGTGGATGCACTGTGATAATGTAATTTAAATCCACATCGCAATGCAAGCTGTTGCAGTTGCAGGTAGCTCTCCAATAGCAATGTTGCTGTCGCAACAGGTGTTGTGGTATGGAATTTAGAACCTCAATTCTAATATAAAAGGAGGGTGAAGAAGAGGACAAAAACTAGGGTGAAAGATACAGACATAGAAGATCAATTGAAAACTTAGCTTTCACATAGGATGACCAGATGTAATAACATTTAGAATCAATCTTGGGGGAATGGCAAATAATTCTGCTAGTAGCCCTATTGCAGCTCTATTGTGGATGCACTGTGATAATGTAATTTTAATCCACATTGCAATGCAAGGTTGCGGGTAGCTCTCCAACAGCAATGTTGCTGCCGCAACAGGTGTTATGGTATGCAATTTAGAACCTCAATACTAATATAAAAGGAGAGTGAAGAAGGGGACAAAAACCAAGGTGGCAGTATTAGTTAATTGTGGGCTACTTAACTTTCTCAATTTTATTGGTTGCAGCTAAATTTATGGGCGATAGATACCCTTTCTTATTCTGAGGTGTAGGGCGATTGTTTTAAAATAAGGTACATGAGAATGTGCTGATGGGTCAAGCTTGAGATGTAGGATATTGTTATTCAGTAAAACTTCATATTTGGTTTAGGGGAGCAAGCATTGTCTCTTGATCAATGAAGTGTTGTTTTGAGAAAATATGCCCTTTTATTCTTTGATGATATCCCTACATATATTAATACAATGGATGAACATGTGAAGCACTTAAAGTTGCTCTTGCTGATACGAATGCAACTTCATTTAAAGGTTAATCAAAAGAAGTGCATCTCTGGATAAGTAGCTTGTAGTCCCTCGGTCACATTATCACATATAAGGTGTGACAACTGTTCCTAATGAATTAGAGGCAGCATGATTGTCGCCTTTTTTAAGGAGTTAAGGTGATTTCTTGATCTTATATTACAAGAAATACATCAATGAGTATGGTAAGGGGGGTAGTAACGTTTACTTCTTACTGTAAAAAGACATTGCCATTGGGATTGAGAGGCGTAACTAGCCTTTGGGAAATTTAAGGCTGTTATAACTACTTTTCCTTTATTGGCAGTTCTGGATTTGTAGTAACAATTTTTTATGGGAACTAACTCTGCAGGGGGGGGAGGGGGAGCGGCTAGATTGGCTGCAATTTTGTTACATCAGACTATTAGCATTATGGAACCAAATCTTATCTGAAAAAAAGCAACATAAATCAATTTGAGGGGGAATTGATGGTTGTTATGTTGGCTGTGAAGTAAACACACTATCCTTTGGGTGCATTTTATATCAGAATAGATCAGAGAAGTTTGAAGTTTCTTACTGAATATATAGTAATGACCAAGGCTAAAATTATAAAGGCCACTAAGTTGATTGGTTGGTTATGATTTTGATATACAATATAGATTGGGTAAGTATAATTCAGTTGCAGATACTCCTTATTGTGCATCTTTTGCTTCCCTTTCATTAGCCCAGGGGGTGGAATACTTTATTCGGAAGATGAGCTGCAGTGGAGGAGGAGGGGGTTTAGGGAAGAGTAGCAGGGTCTATGTTTAGGGAAGGCACAAGGTCAGATATAAGAATTTATGTAGCATCATGTGTAGTTTGCCAACAAAATAAATTGAGCACATCATCACCTATGCAAGACTGTTGCAACCCCTACCTATTCCAACAAAGGTTTGGGTTGACATTTCTAAGGATTTTGTGGGGGCCTTACCCAGGGTCAAGGATACTGTTTTATTGTGGTGGATAGGCTAGGTAAATTTGTTGATTTATTTACACTTGCACACCTTTTTCAGCTAAGGATATTGCAAAATTGTTCGTCTCAGAGAGAGTTCATTTGCATGATTTTCTGTCAATCATTGGAATGACAGAGATAAACTTTTTATGAGTTGGTTTTGGAACAAACTAGTAAAGCAGAAACCCTACTTCAGATGAGTTACTTGCCATCCACAAATGGATATGCCAACTAAAGTGCTCAGTCATTATATTTGAGCTCATCGACAGGTATAAAACCATGACAATGGTAGCTGCATCTAGCTTGGGCTGTGTTTTGGTTCAATAACAATTATAATGCCTCCACCAATGTCCCTTTTCGGAGTATTGTATGGAAGGACCCTCTATTGTTTAAAGGAACAAAAATCCTTTCCAAGATTGAGAAAGTAGATAGGCTGACTCAACAAAGATATCCTACTGCAGGAGCCGTTTGAGGGTTTTCTAAGAACATAATAGCAGATGAGATGAGACACAATGCCAACTGTCACAGAAGATGTGGTTTCGAGGAAGGTGACTGGGGAGTTTTGACGTTACAACCATATGATGAGATGAGATTGTTGGCTAAAAGACCCAATGTAAAGTTGAGCCTGATGTTTTGTGGACTTTAAAAGGTTTTAAGTAGGTGGGGGCATTTGTTTACAGATTAGAGTTTCCAGCTACAGTAAAATTCACCCTATTTTGAGGGTTAGCAAGTGAGAAGTTAACTTCTGATTTGAGCATAACTTTGTAAAGGTCAAAGGTGTAAAGAGTGAATCAGGAAAGATTTTAGACAATGAGTTGGTGGGGAGGGGGTGGGGGGGAGCATCAGGTTCCTTGAATTACCTGGGTGTATTTTCTGGCAATTACCAGTGAAAATACACATTCTTCCTCTGTTACATTCTCTCTTTCTTTTTAATCTTACCCTGGTCCTGTTCTATAACACTTTGGAAAAGTATTGTTGTCATTTGGACTGTTTAAGAATGTGGCAAAATCTGATTGGGTAATGTCAGTGCTATAATAGTAAATTAGAGAAACAAAATGTATTATCTTGCTGCATTAGATTTACCTCTGTATCACTACACTGTTGTTTTTAACTCCTCCCCGCTCAAGAGTCCCTTTAACATTTTCAAATTTCAATATAAATGACTTCAGTTTCTATATAATGTAGGTGTTTTTATTGGCAAAAAGATATAGCGTTAGGAATATATAGATTTTTAATGATCCTTATTCTGAAAATGTTTTTCATGCTCTTCTGTTTTATACCATCCATTTCATTTTTACTTATTTGATATTCAGGTCATTAGTTTTCAGTGTTCTAATGGGTTTTACGTTGAATTTATCCAAAAACGTTTAGCTTTTCCATTGTTAAGTTTTTAGCTGTCTTGTTAATAAAAGAAATTTGTTAGTCTTCATAAGAATTTTAACAATTCAGTTTGAGGAGTAATACACAATTGTCTTTTATTTATGTCATTGCGATCCTCTGATCATTTGCTTTTTTCCCCTTTTCAGTTATGAAGTTCTGCTCACGTTGGATAAGGAAAAGCACCGAGTGGATGGTCCAATATATTATTATCTGTTCAATAGTCTTCTGTACTGCTTGCTTGTTATGCATATTTATTGGTGGGTGCTGATATTTCGGATGCTTGTTAAACAAATCCAAGCAAAAGGGAAAGTTAGTGAAGATGTTCGATCTGGTAAGTTGAAATTGTGTTGTGTGCAAAATGTAAACTTTTTATTAACTGAGCAACCTTGTAAAAAATTTGTTCCCCATGCCTAGTGTTTGCATTTAACTAGAAGAGAAAAACAACTATAGAAATATATTATGATTGTAGACGTAAGTTCTAGCTTTGAGTTATTATGAACAGAATCTGGAATCTAGATTAGAAATGTTATTTAGTTGACTTTTGCTTAGTTTATAGTTTTTTCTTCTAATTCCACGTGGACACTGAAGTTATTAATAACTGAAAAAAGAGGCTTATCAAAACTAAAGTTGACAAAAAGAATATGACTTCACATCTTTGTGATCTGATCTATAGAATAAAAATTGAATGTCTTTTGTTCAATTAATTAGAAGTTGATTTACTTTCTGGTATTGGCTTTAGTCTGTCATTTTTTATTATTTGTGTATTGGTTAACAGGAAATTTCCTTAATTGTTTATCTGCAAACTGCTGCACATTTTGTTTCTGCAGATTCAGATGAAGACGAACATGAAGATTGAGTAGGGAAGCAAAAGCATAATGTAATCTTTGGACAAAGGTGAATTTTTGAAATGACGATTGTTTTACAACATTACATATGAATGCATCTTTTGTGGTAAATATGTTGATTATGTTAAACTGTCCATACTTTATTTTATTAGAAAGAGTTGGTTGCGTTTGTCCGTAATTATATTGTAAACTAGGATCAACTTATAAGTTTTTTGTTCTTCTAGTTCAATGTAACAAAAGCTTAGAAGGAAACTACACGGAAAATATGATTAAAGCCTTTGCCGGTCTCATTGCATATTATGAACTCTTTAATTATATATTTTGCTGGCATTGTCTCATGTGGAAAAAGAGAGAATTTAAATTTCGTCTTTGTTAGGTGAGATACAGAGCAATAAAAAAATGTAAGACTAGTGCTGTATCTTTTAAGGGTTGCTACGACTTACTTTCCTTAAATTAAGTGAGATGGTGTTTGGTTTTATTTCTTGCAGATGTGTGATTAGCCTCAACCGTTTTCTGTGCCTTTGGCCACAACGCTAATATTTTCAACTCTTATTCAAATTTGAGAGGATTGTATCTATACGGATTGGAGTACAGACTTCGGACCTGGTATAAAAAGGGTAACACATGGAGGGAATTTTTATTCTTCTAAACTCTTGGTCTACACTGCGCATCCTGAAGTTTAGGTCGTACTGCCTGACATTTGGTTAAGACATTTTGACTTTCATGATTATTTGTCCCTCGTTCAAATTACAAGTATTGTGTCCATTAATGTTTTCTGCACAGATGTTATCCTCTTGCTTTTCATTTATTGGAGAAGAAAATTATTGGTGTTAGTTGCTGTGGTTCTGAACTTGTTCAGGGTTATGTTGATTCACGGAATTCAGCTTTAATTCACAATTAAATAAAAAGTAAAAGCCTGTCATAAATTATTTTCCCACTTTATTCTGATAATACTGTTTAGATGCTTTTTCTCATTTATGACTGCCAGGGAAAGGGGAAATGAGCCAAAAGATTGAGTTTAAGTTATGAATAAAATATTGCGTCAGGGGCTTAAAAACTCTAGAGTTAGTGCCAAGTCTATCTACAAACTCATTCACGAAGCCTAATATGGGTAAACATCACAGGTGCTTCAAATGTTCTATGTTTTCTTTCATTTTGGACTGTAGATCTCATCATCCGATTTCGTATCAATTAAAAAATATAAAAATGATTTTCATTATACAAATACAAATGATGCAAATTTTATTATAAAAGTTAATTTTGTAAAATTGAATTAGATTAAAATCTACTTTTCAACTTCTGATAAAATGACCAGTGAACAAAGATGATAATGAGAGATAAAATCCTGAAGCTAGAAGAAAGTTTTGGCCTTGTTGTGCGGAAGAAACAGTACATGACAATGAAGACCAAATTGTTGAGAGAAGAGAGCATGGACTTGGCACTAACGATCTGAGTTCTGATTTTTTATTGGTTTTTTTTACTGTTTTTAAATATCTTCTTAATATATTTTACAACTATTCTCATGACGACATCAAGGTGGGTACATGTCATTCGAAGCTGTCTTTCCACGTGGTCGTGACAACCAGGTTGCATCGTATAATGTGTTTGTTCAACGATGGGGTGATTTTCTTGGTTCTCCATCGTATAATGTGTTCAAAAGTGTTGCATACACAAGAATAAAAAGACCTATACAAGTTCTTTTAAGAAGCTCGATATGGGTTGTTTGTTCTTTCACTAAAACTTAGAAAAGAACCAACAAAATCATTTCGAAAGAATAATGCAACAAGTTCAATCATAATCATATTAATTTTATATATGAAAATTTAATCACAAATATAATAAATGTTACCACCATCAATATAATATATATAGAGAAAAAAAGTGAAAGAGTAATGAAATAGATTAGTTTCATTCTCAAACCTTTAATTTTATTTTATAATAAAAAAATAGTAATTTCTCTAGTAAAATGTGTCCTTAATTGTTGTAATTCTTTCTCTTCTTTATTAATATATTAAAAGCAAAGATCAAAGGCAAAAAGAAGTAAAATAGTTGGAAGTGTGCATCTATTCTTTCTTTGTTTTCTTTCAGATTTAATTACTCATATGGTACCCACTTTGGTTAAAAAAGTGCTTCAATTAGGTCTTTTTTAGACAGAGTTGACTAACGACGTGTCACATGTTAGTTTGTGGTTTTTTTGATTTTTTTTTAATTTTTTTTAATTTTTTGAAAAAATATTTAAAAATGCCACGTGTCAAGTTTCTATGTGTGACATATGACATTGTTAGTGTCATGTGTTAGTGTCACTATTAGATGTCATTGTGTTGAGTTCGATTTAGTTCCCATATATGTCTTTTTGTTTCAATTTAGTACTTACTTATGAGTATTTGATTCAATTTTGTCCCAATTTTTTTAATAATTAAAATATTTTTGTAATCCATTTTTTATAAGATTAAAACTAATTAAGTATAAATATTTTTACAAAATTAAGTACTAATATTTATATTGTTT
>Ga0099822_1009902_pt1 | contig 11921 bp, 4 predicted proteins | sample CowpeawhiteBW_FD_76839 | JGI IMG/M metagenome (GOLD analysis project Ga0099822, IMG submission 76839) | Root nodule microbial communities of legume samples collected from California USA - Cow pea white BW | ecosystem: Host-associated > Plants > Roots > Nodule | place: USA: California | collected... | reverse complement strand
AACTTCTCTGGTGATATACCATCTCTGGCTCTTTGTAAAGGAAGCTTAAGATTCATTGATTTTGGGGATAATAATCTTGAAGGAACATTACAAACATGGTTAGAGTTTGAGCATTTGATTGTATTGCGTCTACGAGGTAACAAGATCCAAGGAAGCATACCCCAAAGTCTATGTAATATGTTATCTCTTAAAGTATTGGATCTCTCATCAAACAACATTACAGGGAAAATACCACAATGCATTGGTCTCATAAGTGCGATGTCAGATATGGAATTTCGAGGAGAAATAATTTTCTATAGAACCTCTGCACCTTTAATATTTCATGACAGTGGAATTGGATTTTTTGAAGATGAAATATCTTTGACATGGAAAGGAGGAAACTACGAAATGGGGAAAATTCTTGGATATTTTATAGCCATTGATATTTCTAACAACAACTTAGTCGGAGAGATACCGGAAAGCATAACATCATTGGTGGGTTTAATAAGCTTAAATCTTTCAAGAAATAATCTTACAGGATTCATCCCCGACAACATTGGTCATTTGAAAAACTTGGAATCACTTGACTTGTCAAGAAACCATCTTCATGGTAGAATGCCAACAAGCTTTTCAAATTTGAATTTTCTCAATTACATGAACTTGTCTTTCAACAACTTATCAGGAATGATTCCACTAAGCACCCAACTACAAAGCTTTCTTGCCTCTTCTTATGCTGGGAACATGCTTTGTGGCTCACCACTCCAAAACCAATGCCTAGATGTGAGACCAAGAGTTCAAAACAATAAAGATCAACTCTTAAGCTTTGTGTTTTATCTCAGCCCAGCGTTGGGATTTTGTGTTGGCTTTTGGAGTGTTTGTGGAACTTTAATCGTAAAAAGTTCTTGGAGACGTGCATATTTTCAGCTGTTCATCAACATAATCGATTGGATGTATGTCACGGTTGTTGTCTTTATAGCTAGAATGAAAAGAAGATTCTGAATTCAAAAGCTAAAGGTAAAGTTTTTGGCTTCTCTTATTTTGTTATGATACCATACCAATTATTAATTTCTTATTGCCCATGATGCTTGTTTAGAATTTGAAATGTTGACTTTTAATTTGTTTTAAATATTTGGTAGGGAAACATACATGAGAGACATATTATGCAAAGTTTTGGTTAATTTAAGAAGTACATCGAATTTCATTTCATGTTTATTTAGCTAATACATAAAATTTTAGTTGTGGGTATTGTGGCAAATCGTTTCATTGTTTAGAGACAATATATATATATATATATATGTACGTATATTTTTCCTCTTTTATTATTGTTCTGGTAAAGGTGTGGATGAATTAGTCGCAAATCTACCGATAATATTTGTGCGTGTGAAAATTTTGGTTAAATTACTTTTTTTTGTTCATAAATATCAAGTTGGTCCTCTAGTGTTTTTGAGTCTTAATTTGGTTTCAATTTTTTCAAAAATATATGCGATTTGATTTTTTCTTTCATTAAATTTATTGAAACGAAGGAAGAATTTTTCATCAAAATTGAAACTAAAATTATATCAATTAGACAAAAAAAATCAAACTATCCTAATTCACAACTTTAATTTTGATGTAATGACCATGGCCTGAGTCAATAAATTTAACGAAAAAAATGATATAATTGCATATTTTTTTCAAAAATCAAGATCAAATTAAGATTATAAAAACTAGAGAACCAACTTCATAATTTTGAAAGAAAATAAAAACAAAAAGATTAATTCAAAAAAATTATATAATTGGTAAAAACATTATATTTACTTTTTCTTATGATAATAAAAAATAATAAAATTATAATTATTGTTAATATTATAATTATAAAATTAAATATAAGTAATTTTTATTTTACTATAATTAATTTTTATTTATAATGATTAAGTTTAAAAAAGTAATCAAATAAAAAAATAATTAAATTAAACAAATAATCATTTAAAAGATAATATTAATAAATTAATTAATTTTATTTAAAAAATATTTTAAAGGTAAAATTAAAAAATAAATGTAGAAAAAAATACTTTTCCGCATACATAAATATAAATGTATAAAAATTTATTAGAATATCAAATATAGAAAATATATTAAAAATATTAAATTTTAAAAAAAATGTATTTAAAATCATATACTAAATTATATAAATATAAAAAAAAAATGGGGGATCATGCCCCCCTTAGTCCATTCCAAGATTCGTCCCTGAGATGAACCTTAAACCGAAGACAAAAGATAAAGAAGTATCTCAACCTTAGCAAATAACACACAGATCAAAATAGTTTTGTCCCTTGGCGATGGAATAACATTTTTATTTATAGATAAATCGGTTATAATTTTAATAGATAAACATGATCATATCTTTCCTAAATAATCTAGCTAAAAGATAATTAACATTAAATAATGATAAAATCCCCTAATCTAGTTTATATTTACCAAATATTAAAGAGATAATATTTTATTGGTTAAATTATGTCTTTGGTCTCCATTTCAATACCAATCAGCAGTCTCACAGTCGCATATTGCTTGTGTACGTAGTTTGCATGCAGAGATCCCAAAATCCATTGGTTCACTTGGTCAATTGACAATTAAAACTTGCATGGAATGGTCTCAATTTCGTTCCTTATGCTCTCAAACATGGCATAGTAAAGTCCTTTTCCACTTTGTGTCAACTTAGGAAGTTGTACCTAGGTTTCAATAAATTATCTTATCAACTCAGTAATCACTTACTACAATTTTGTTCTTCAAAGGATAATGAGGTGTTGAATCTTGACCACAACCCATTTAGCAATGGGTTGCTTCCTGATTTTTCACTGTTTTCATCCTTGCAAAGATCATCACTTCAAAATACCAGTATTGTTGGACCATTATTATTTGGTTACTTTCCTCGTCTTAAAGCTTTAGATCTTAGTTTAAACAATTTGAATGGATCATTGCAGGTCACTAAATTTGCCTCGTTGCATTTTTTGGATCTTTCACACAACAAATTGAGTGGGAGACTTCTATATAGTAGTGGACAACTTTCTAATCTCTAGTTTTTGTCCATCTCCTCAAATGAGTTGAATGTATTCAACCTATCTGTATTGAAGATATTTTGATGTTACTAAAAATTATCTTTCATTTAACTTGAATCAAAAATTGGGTTTCACCTTTCCAATTGGTGGCATTATATGCTAACATCATGCATTTTGGGGTCTCAATTTCCAAAGTTACTTAAACAACAAAGAAAACTTCAGGTGGTGCAAATCTCTAATACCTACATTATGGATTCATTTCCTGAATGGTTTGGGGACATATCATCAAGTTTGTTACACATAAATGGCTCGCATAATAAATTTGGTGGAGTCTTATCAAGATCATTATCAGATATTAAAACAGGACGTATTGGTACATGGTATTTTAGTTTAACAAATTGTATGGCACATACATCCTTTTCCTCCAAAAGTATTTAAACTCTTTCTTTCAAATAATATGTTCTCAGGGTTTGTATCTTCTTTTTAATTTGTCCTCTCTTGATTATTATATATTTCTTTCGTTAAAACGTTTTTAATTTGGTATTAAAGAAAAAATATCGACTATTTTAATATTGAATTCATGATAATATATTTATTTGGAAATAATTTTTTTAATATTGAATATATATATATATAATATTAAAAATTGGAACTAAATTGAATAAAAATAACTAATATTGAGATTAAATTGAACAAAAGGAAATAATACAACCACAAACTGAGACGTGACACTAGCATTGACATGTGGCACAATTGTGACTTGACACGTGAACATTTTTTTTTTGAAATTAAAAAAGTTTAAAAAAATTTAAAAAAATTAAAAAGATATAAAAAAAAACACCAGGAGCTGACACTGGCATGTACTGTTAAAAAACGTTAACTATTTAAACACCCTTAGTGAAAAGGACCAAATTGACCATAATTTAATGAAAATAAAGACCTAATTGAACACAAAACGAGCCAACCCAGCTCACCACGGGGTTGGGTTGAAATTTTTTTACAAATTTCAATTCGAGTTGATTTTTTACCCGGCTCATTTAGAACCTGGCTCATCCGGGTTGAACCCGTGTTGAGTCGGATTGGCTCACCAACCCGCAAATAAAAGGATCACACAAGTGTTTTTATTTTTTTTATTAAATTGGGCTTTACATTTGGGTCATGTTAAGTTATTTTTTTATCCAACACATAAATAATTTGTATTTTTTTTATTTTGGTTTGTCTTTGGATTATATTAAAGTTTATTTAGATTTTAATTAAAATTACAATTTAGTTTTGACTGAAAAAAAAATAAAAAAATAATTTTTTTTTAATTAAGTGAACATGTGAGTCAACCCGTTTAACCCGCCAACCCGTGGTAGACTGGACCGGGTTCAATTTGTTGGCTCGCTAAAAAGTGAGTCGGGTTGAGTTGACTCACTAAATCATCAACCTGTAATGGATCGAGTCGGATCAGACCGAATTACCCGTTTTGACAATTCTAGAAAATAAAGACAAAATTGAATAAAAATAACAAAAATAGAGAGCAAATATATATTTAAATTTTTTTTTATAAAAAAAAAACACCGATTAAAACACTTTTCAAAATTTGAAATATAACTAAAATATTTTAAAAATAGAGATCAAAAAATTAACGTATCCCACTGATAGGACCATCCATAAACTTATCATTTCAATCATGATAAAACATTAGCTACCCATAGGCCACGCCATTCTCATGCATTTGTCAAATTTTATATGGAAAAAAAAAAAATAGATGTCTCGTCATGCATTTCTATTCAGATGGTAGTTTTGTCATTGCATATAAATGACCCTGCAAGTATTCTGTAAAAGTTGGATTTGTACCACGATTTGCATGTCTTGTTGCAAAATGCATTAATTTCAATGTGAAAGGAAAGACCTCACACAGGTCATACAATTAACTTTACAAGCTAGATCACTATCTTATCCAATGAAATCCAATGAATAAACACTCGATCCATGCGTTAATAATATGCAAAATCAATCCTTACACTGCCACACCAATAAAGAGCATCACACGTATCTTCATGGCGAAAACGCAGCAAACGTTTAATCCCACTACACGGAGGTATAAAAAAAAAATTAAATTGATTTACCATAGGGGTCGGTTAAATTGCATATATGGGCAGAATTAAAAAATATATTTTAAAAAATGTATAAAAAATAATTTTCAAATTAAGATATAATGCAAATATTTGTTTATGAAAATTCTTAAAATTTTAATTAAGTTTCTTTTTAAAATTATAATACATCAATTTATCAAAATTATATAAAGAATAAAAATTAAACTAATAACAATATAATTTTAACAATTTTTTTATTTTTTAAATTTCAATATATATTGGATGATGTAAAAATATTAATGACAATTGTATTAAATAAAATTTATTTATACAATTATAGTGATAAAATTATACATATGATAATGAGTTAAACAAATAAAAATAATTGTATAAAAATATTAAAATAATATTCTACATTATAAAAATAAACAACAAATAAAAATATTAAAAAAATCAAATATGTATCTTAGAAACAATTTGAGAGACCATTGAATGAAATCGTACAAAGAAAAATAAATGTATAATTACCAAGGATGTGATAAGATGAATAATACCTTACAGATCTAATAAAATCTTTCAAATATAAACAGTAGATGATTGAGAGATAACGAAAATTGTTTTAACGAAACAAAAAAATTCTTGAAATGAAATAAAAATTAATAATAATAAAATAAAGAAGATAAACTTTTTATATTACCTATTACATAAAATGTTTATGTTATTGAGCCCTTAAATTGAGTGTGTTTAACATGACATGAAAAAAAAATATAAAAAAATATTAAAGAAGATAGAAATAGTCAAATGTGAAACATAAAAAAGGTTATTGTCATATATCATTTGAACATAATTGAATAAAGATAATGATAAGACGAAAAATATCTTAGAAATTATTCATGATAAGCCAAACAATTAGAAGAAATAAATAATACAATGTATGTAGTGTATATATGTATATATATATGAGGTTACTTTTAATAATTTAAACGGGGACGGGACGAATATGTACATCCCTATAACTATCCTCATACCTAATTAAAAAAATAAAATAAGGTATTCCCCATACCCAATCAATACAAGGATTCTCCGTCATACGGAAAAGAGTTCGAACAATATCCATAAGGACGAATTTATTTGTCATCCCTAACTATAAGATGTTATTGGTTATAAGATTTATTGTAAAAATATATATTAATAATAATTTATTAATAAAAGAAGGAATATGTTGTTGGGTTGAGTTGAGTGATACCTACGGTTAAGTCAAACTAAGTTGAGTCCACATTAGATTAAGTAGAGTCAGACACATATTGAATCAAGTCAAATCCACATTGAATTGAGTGGAGTTATGTCAAACTCTTATCAAGTAGAATCAAATCGAACTCACATAAAGTTAAGTTAATTCGAGTTATCTCATGTTTAGGTTATTTCGGTCCACCAGTTAACTCAAATTAGATCAAATTAAATTGAGTCGATATTAATCGAGTCAACCCTTTGAAAATCAATTGCATATTAACATAATGTTTTCATTAAATCATGACAATTATTAAATACAAAATAGATGTTCAATTATATTAATTATTAAAGAAATTCTAACAAAATAAAAGTTTTGTACCAAAGCTCTAAATTTTTTTATTATAAAAAGAAACATAACAATTTTGAACCGATTATTTATGTTATATTTATTTATGAAAAATGATTATTTGACAATCCCTTTTTCTTTTATCTCATTTCAATTTTATAATTCATTTTAATAGTAAAATATTATATTTAACTAATAAAAAAATATAAAGATAATAATATCGAGGATTAATTATGTTTTTGCACCTTCAACTTTGAGTGAAGATTGAAATTGGTCCTTCTTGAAAATCTTGAACCAATTTAGTTCGTTATCTTTATAAATATGTGAATTTAGTCATTTAAACAAAAAGTTTTTAAGTTTATTTGACGTTTTAAACGCATTTCTTAGTTAACATTGAAGCATACATGTGCCAAATAGTGTAAACAAATTAAAATACTATAATGAAATGTGCTTTAAACATCAAATAAACTTAATAAAATTTGGTTAAAAAGACTAAATTCATACATGTACAGAGTTGAACGACTAAATTAGTTTAAAATTTTAAAAAAACACTAATTCTAATTTTTACTACTACAAATTGAAGGATAACAACATTATTTAACACTAATATTTATGATTGTTAAATGAGAGTATAAAAAAATGATAGTATATCGTAGTCCATTTGTTTATTATACGTGGATTCACTCCAACCAATAACAAAAACACATGCTATGAAAATGACTTTCATTTGCATATCAGAAAAGAAATCCACGGAACAATGAGGTTTTTTGTTTCAGTGACTTTTGGATCCACGAGATTTGGCATATGGGAGAGAGAACATAATTGTCACAAACAAAGTAGTCTGATACTGATTCTGTTATGTGAATTTTGGTAGCATCACGGTTATGTATCCGGAGTTTGTTTTCATCACAGAAGCTATACCCAAGTAAATACAAATTTTCTTTCTACATAATAGCACGTGAAGAATTGAGGATATCTTTAGAAGATATATTTGGTCTTGTAATAACTACAGAAGTTATGTTGGCACCATAATAAATCTAACGAAATTGTTTCATATTAACATGACTTTTTTCTTGTCTCATGCCAACAAGAGACGCACATTTTATTTATTTATTTATATTTAAATTATACCATTTTGTAATTTAAGAAACAGATTACCCTACATTGTCACAAAACCATTTAAGAGTGTCGGAGTAATGTTGATCTAATAAAGAGGTTTAGGTGCTGAACATAAATACTCCCCGTTAAATTTATACATCTTTATCTTTATATAATGTTTAACTTTCTCATTTCTAATCGACGTAGAACTTAAACACGTACTTAAATTCCTAACAGTTTCCATTAAAACCACAAGCTCCTTACCCATATCTAACACTTTCCATTAAAACCACAAGCTCCTTACCCATACAGTATCTCATTCTCCAAAACACTATCTTCACACTAGAAGAGAAAAGAGTGAAGATGAGTAACCCTTCAGAGAGAAGGCCACACGCAGTGTTGATCCCATATCCAGTTCAAGGCCATATCAACCCTTTGTTCAGACTAGCAAAGTTACTTCATCTTAGAGGCTTTCACATTACCTTTGTCCACACTGAATACAACTACAAACGCTTGCTCAATTCAAGGGCTCTTAAGGCCCTTCAAAATCTTCCACATTTTCATTTTGAGACTATCCCAGATGGTCTTCCCCTCACAGATCATGCTGTTAATGTCACTCAAGACACACTCTCCCTCTGTAAATCTGTGAGAGACAACTTTCTCCCACCCTTCCGTCAACTTCTTGCTACACTCAATCATTCTGCCATTGCTGGCCTTACACCTCCACTCACAGCCTTGGTTTCTGATTTTTCCTTGACTTTTACTACACAAGCTGCTCAAGAACTAGCACTCCCTATTCTTCTGTTTTCACCTGCCAGTGCCACCTCCTTATTGTCTATTATGAACTTACGTACTCTTTCTGATAAAGCTATAATACCACTCAAAGGTATGCATCGAAACTCTTTCTTGTGAAAGTGCAAGAACAACATTAGTAATTCGTAACAAATAATGTTTGTGCTGAGATATCAGTTGTTGGTTTTCCCTGATAGACTGAACTGATATTGTTACTTTACTTTACCTTTTCTTTCTTCAGAGAAGTTTTACGCCACAGTTATGGCATCCATTAGGTGGAAACCTTGTTTTCGAACGAGTTCATGTATTACTATAAATTTTGACATTATTATAAGCTTTTTACATTTCACCTCACACTTTTAGACTGAACTGATATTCATGTTAGACATTAGACATCACTGTGAACACTACTTTTACATCTGAACTAATATGTATTGCTTGTTTTTTCTGATATTTTTAACATGCTAGTGAAGAAAATGTTTATCTGTAATGGGAGCTTGTAACTATTGGCTTTGTAATCATGATTGCAGATGAGGGTTATCTGACAAATGGGTATTTGGACACCAAACTGGACTGGATTCCAGGTTTGAAAAACTTCAGACTGAAGGACCTCCCTGGTTACATAAGGACAACAGATCCAAATAACTTTATGTTAAAATACTTGATTGATTTGGCAGATAATATGCTCAAAGCCTCTGCTATTGTTATAAACACTTCTGATGAACTTGAGAGTGAAGCATTGAAGGCTCTCTCTTCTATGCTCCCTTCTGTTCACCCCATTGGCCCTTTCCCTTCATTTTTGAATCAAAGTCCACAGAGTGACTTGGAATCTTTAGGTTCCAATCTTTGGAAGGAGGACACTGAGTGCCTTGAATGGCTTAACAAATCCAAGGAACCTAATTCTGTTGTTTATGTGAATTTTGGTAGCATCACTGTTATGTCTGCAGAGAAACTTTTGGAGTTTGCATGGGGTTTGGCCAACAGCAAGAGACCCTTTTTATGGATCATTAGTCCTGACCTTGTCATTGGTGGCTCAGTGATATTGTCATCTGAGTTTGTGAATGAAATATCAGATAGAGGCCTAATTGCAAGCTGGTGCCCACAAGAGGAAGTGCTGAATCACCCTTCAATTGGTGGATTCTTGACCCATTGTGGATGGAACTCAACTGTTGAAAGCATTTGTGCTGGTGTGCCAATGTTGTGTTGGCCATTTTTTGCTGATCAGCCAACAAACTGCAGAAGCATTTGCAGTGAATGGGGAATTGGGATTGAAATTGACACTGATGTGAAGAGAGAAGAGGTGGAGAAAAATGTGATTGAATTGATGTTAGGAGAGAAGGGAAAGCAGATGAGGCAAAAGGTCATGCAGTTGAAGAAGAAGGTGGAGGAGGATACTAGATCTGGTGGTCTTTCATACATGAACTTGGATAAAGTGATTAGTGAAGTCTTGCCCAAACAAAATTAGATTTGTACTGTGATTAGTGATTGATCTTGTCTTGAATTTGTTGCTTTGTGAAGCAAAAATAATGCCTCAGGCTATATCTTTTACTTAAGTTTAAAACATGTTGAAACTATATCTTTTACTTTGGGTGTTGCATTCTATGATATTTTATTTGTGTCGTTATTAAAGTGCTTTCATTGCAACTTGTGAAATGGAAAAATTGCTTAAGGACAAGGTTGTTTCATGTCTATTCAGGAATTTAAAACAAATTGAACGTCAGCAAGATATTCTTTAATACTCCTTTTTCACATGTTAACAAGTACATATACTTATCCAATTTATCTAACTAAAATATATTAGCATCTTTATTTAGTTTGGTATGATATTACATCAATTCTTTAACATATTAAGATATATTTTTACACAATATAAATCATTGTATATATTATAATAATTTAAATTTGATTATATTGCAAATATTCAAAATAAAATAACTTATATATATATAAAAGTTTTTTTAAGTAAATATTTGTAAGAAATTTTAGTTTTAGAGAAGATCTTATGTTTTTCAAAAAAAAAAAAAAACTGATCACAAATTGATTGTTGAAAGTAGGATTTTTGTGGTTTGTATTCTTGGAATTTTTTATTTATTTTTTTCTATTTTATCTTGTGCTCTTTTTTCAAGCTTGATCTCCATCATACCCTAAATGAATCACATTTAGCATTATAGTCACGTAAATGAAAACTATCTACTAATAAACAGAAGTGTGACAGAATGGTGTTAACCTTCTTAAAAAATATATTTGAATATATTTAGTCTATTTTGTGTTGTTTGTCGTATTAGGTGTTACATTAATAAAGGGTTCTTCTGCTCAAGGTTTAGAAGATGCAATAAAATGAACTCAAGGAAGAAGATTTAATAATTATATTTAGTAGTTTTAAATGGATTGATATAAAATATCTTTTTAAAATTATGACCACAATCATAACTACAACCCCTGTGACCATGAAAATATGAATAAGATTATGACCAATAAAATATGAATAAGACATATTGTGATCATAAAAATATGAATAAGATTATGACCAATAAAATATGAATAAGACATATTACTGCATTCACTATGGAACCAATTGGACGATAATCAATTGGATGAATGTCATAATTTTTTATCAAAAGCTCATTATTTTGTTCAACTACAACAAGGTGTGAAATAAATTCAAAATATTTGTGAAATCACTTTTCATGATATTATTGTTATATGAGCAAAATAATTGCTCATATACTTAGTATTTTAATGACATTATTAAGACTTGTTCATTGCATCTAGATGTACTTCAGTATCTAATATCATAAGTAATTCTTCCTCGAAATATCAAATGTTACAAATTCAAATTTTGCAAAATTAGACATATTTAGAACTAGCATACAAAATAATAATAATAATGACAATGATAATGATAACGATAATGATAACACATAGATGAAAATTGATAAAATCAAATAATTCTTATCACAAAACTAACAATATAAGATAAAATTATAAATGAAGACAATATTAAAAAGAGTTTTAATTGAGACACGTAAAGTGCTATCTCATAGAGAAAATGCTCTCACTAGCACTTAAACATCGTTGATTGGAGCATAGTATTGATAATGTATTATGAAATAAAATTAACAATAGAGGAAAGAAGAAAAAGAGTAAGAGAGAATGGAGAAATTTTTTTATATGTTGCTTTGTGTATAATTGTGAAGAGAAAAATAACTCCTTATTCATATATATATATATATATATATATATATATATATATATATATATATATATATAAAAAATAAAAAATACACAATTTATTTGTTTCTATATTTATATTGTTATTTTATAAAAATTAGTTAAATATTTTTTTTTTTTTTTTTTTTT
>Ga0099822_1009899_pt1 | contig 11923 bp, 8 predicted proteins | sample CowpeawhiteBW_FD_76839 | JGI IMG/M metagenome (GOLD analysis project Ga0099822, IMG submission 76839) | Root nodule microbial communities of legume samples collected from California USA - Cow pea white BW | ecosystem: Host-associated > Plants > Roots > Nodule | place: USA: California | collected... | reverse complement strand
GTTCAAATAACCTTGTTTCCGTCGGGTTTTTTTTTTTTTTTTTTTATTTTTCCTTTTTTTTTTCTTTATATTTTTTTTTTTTTTTTTTTTTTTTTTTTTTTTTTTTTTTATTTTTTTTTTTTTTTTTTTTTTTTTTTTGTTTTTTTTTTTTTCAATAATCTTTTTTTCCTTTGTTTTTTTTTTTTTTTTTTTTCATCTTACCCTTTACTTTCCTACAAACATTTATTGTTTAAAATGACTTGAGTTGAATTTGGCAGAATTTGAACTACATTTTCACACACACATTTAGACGTTAATTTTAATATGAAAGTGGGGAACCACATTCATGCATAGTTATTGGAAGCTTCTTACAACAATAAATGTATGCATTTATGACAAATAATTACTTCATTATAAAACTTTCGCGAGTCATTTTATACAAATTAAGAGTATTACTATCATTTTTTTTTTTTCATTTCAATAAAACAATTGTATATATTTTTTGTTCTATTCTGTATCACATGAATAGATATATACGTAGATACTTAAAGATTGAAAAAACACACAAAAAGTATATTGTAATTAATAAAAAAGAAAAGTGATTACTGCGATATTGAGTTATTATCAGACAAGTAAATAGAATACAAAAATAGTAAAATATAATCAATTTTAGTAATTTTAGCTTTCATTTAAGATTTTTTTATTTTGCATTAGAAGTAATATCACCAAAATTTTATAGTAAGAAAAATATTGATTTTAATTTCACGCACACTGAAAAAAATAGTTGAATGCATTAAATTTTACTAATTTCTCAATATTTTCTATGAAATATCTTTTATATATAAAATAAAGAAAATACATTGGATAATAATGTAACGAAAAGTCATGTATTGGTTAAAATAAAATCATTTTAAGAATATATCATTAAATGATGTAAAGTAATTAAAATTTAAGATTAAATGTTTTTTTTCTCCAAATACGTTTTAGAGAAAGATTTTTTAAAACTAGATATATACTTATTTGTTTCATCCACTTTATGAATATTATGTAAAATATTTTCTTCAACAAATAACACATATAATATTTACAATATAGCAAATGAAAATTTCCACTCAATTATAATATAATTTTTATGTGTTGTTTATTGAAAATAATGTTTTTCATATATATATTAAATATAAAATAATTTTTAAAATAGTTTGAGAATATAAAACATATTTAATTATAAAAATTTGTATACTTAAACATATAAAAAATATGTATTTTATAAAGGATTTCAAAGATTCTTCTTTCATATACTTCTAATAATTCTAATAATACGAGAGGGAATTAATTCAATGGATATATAATTTAAAGAACACCTGATGGTCAACCAACTACTGATGTTTTACATATTTTCTATCGGATCATTAAGGAAAAGATATATAGAGAGAAAACAAAAAGTATATTGAACAAAATAAGTAATACAGTGGATATAGATAATGCATATATATAATTATTATTTGTATTCTAAAATGATTTTTTTCTCAAACTAAGAAAATCAAACAAAATAAATGAAACATAATATTAATTTTACTAACCACACCTTGGAACGATTATTTAATTTTCATAATCTTACTTTGTGTTAGTGTGAGGATTTCAATAAACTTAACAATTTCAAATAATTTATGATATTTAAATTATTTGTAACTAATTTTTTTCTATTTATTTATATTTTACTTGGATAAAATAATTAAAATATTTTACATTTTAATCGTATTATTTGGATAAAATATCTGAATTTATCTTCTATGATACAACTTCACTTTAAAAATATGTATTTTAAAATTAAAATTTATATATTCAAATAATATTTAATAAATTGATTTTTCCAATATACAAGTGTATAAAGAAACAAAAATGTCTGGTTGTGAGTAGAAATACTTTTTAAGAAAAAATAATTTTTATTTTATTTTTCTCAACCAAACCATTTTTTTACTTCAAAATTTTTTCCAATATACAAGTGTATAAAGAAACAAAAATGTCTGGTTGTGAAACTTCAATTTTTTATTTTTTACTTTATTCCTTAGAAATACTTTTAAAAAAAATAATTTTTATTATTTTTCTTAACCAAACCATTTTTTTACTTCAAAAATTCCAAAATTCATCAAAATGTTATGAAATTAGTGAATGTTCATAAATAATTTTTTTTTCTCATGATAATAATATACACAAAAAATGTTGTTCTTCATTCCCTCTTTTTTCTTTATTTATTTCTATTATTAATTTTATTTTATAAAACAAATAAATAAATTACTCTTTTAAATTATTTTATCTAAACACAGTATTAATTCCCTCACCACTCGGTAATGAGAATTAAAATAGTACAAAGAATAAAGGAGTACAATATAAGGTTAGAAAAATTAAAATTATTAAGAATCACTTTTATTGAATTAAGGTAATAAAAATAAACAAGGTGTACAAAAAAAATTTGTTGAATACTTTTTTAAATGAGAGATAAGAAAGTGAAAAATACTAAGTTTATATTGGTTTATTTTTGAGAAAGAGTTACATCACTTGCATAGTTATTTGAGCAAATTAATTCACTATATTTCAAGTTTTATAATTAAAAACAAGAAAAAACATAGAAGAACTAAAGAAAACAATAATTAAAACAAAAAAAAAAACAATTTTTTTTAATCTCAAGCAAATACCTCTCTCGATTGAAAAAGTATTTAGATCATCTCTTAAAAAGATTATTCAAATTTGTAAAGAATAAAGAGAGTCGTGCAATTTTATAAGTGATAGGTTTTAGTGGATTAAAACTAGTTTAATCGATTCAAAGAGGGTTGGGAATAAAGCTCCAAGAGTTTAACTTGTTAATTCATTGTTTCATTGTTTTAACGTGCAAGGCCAATAATGTCACTCCATAAAATTACAGGTTTTGAGCATATTTTATATCATATTTACTACTTCAATAAAATAAATAAAATGATAAAAATATATAGATGATTTTTCATCAAGAAAGTAATAGACTTTTGTTTTTCTTCGTCATGATTTCAGTTCCATTAATACCTCACTTTCTAATAATATAGTCCTATGAATCCAGTGATATATTTTTTAAGAGTGGCAATTAGGGCTTGACCCGTCAGATCGGTTCGCAGGCTCGTGGAAAAAATACAGGGCGGGCCAAGGCAGTGAGCTCGCAGGTCCGCATAGGCCCAGCTCGTATAGGTCCGCACAGGCTGGCCCGTAAGCCTGCATAAAATTAAAAAAAAAAAAACTTGCACTTGTATATATTAATTTCTTCTTTTATGAACTCTTGCATTAACGTTTCAAATTCTTGTATAACTGGAGAAAACAAGTATTATGTAATTTTTTTAATGTGCTAAAATTTTAAGAATACATTGGGTATGTCCTATGAATATGATGAGAATGTTGAATTGTCAATTTATCATCTAATTCCCCAAAGTTTTTACTTAATTTTGTGAACTTCCCAATTTTTAAACATTGAAAATTTTATCATTTTTTTTTTAAGAAAATTAAATAATTTTCCAATGCGGGACGGACCAGTGTTTTCAGTCCGCATAAAGTGTGCAGGACAGGACTGGCCAGCCCGCGTTGTGCGAGCTTTATGCGGGTCAGGCCTAAACGGACCGGGTCGGCCCGTATTGCCACCCCTAATATTTTTTATTTATATTTTAAATAACGTTTCATGGTAACATTTAAGTTACAATGTGACAAACAATATAAATAATTCCATTATTATTCTCAAACATTATTTAACACATTACAAATTAAACAATTAGAATAAGCAATTTATTTTTAAAATTTGATGACCAAATTATATTAAAATTAAAAAAAATAAATTATATTTTCGCATGAAAGTTTAAAAATTGAACACACATCTAATATTAAGTTTAATAAATATTCTCACTAAACAATATGTTTTACCACTATTAGATTATCTTTAGTAGACGATTTTTTCTTTTTTCTTTCCATCAGACGATATAACAATGATTGAACTCCTTTGACAAATTGTTTGGTATCCATGATTTAGAGTCAATTGTTAAAGGGTTTTCTAAAGTACATTGAATATTATTTTTCCGAAAATGTGAAGATTTTAAAAAGTTTATTTTTTATTTTATAAAAGGTGAACAAAATTGCAAATATGAGGAGACAATAAAGTATCAAAAAGGTATGCATATAGAATTCGAACACAAAATTGACATACTTATTGAACACATAATCCCATATCTTGATCTCAAAATCCTTCAAAAGTTAAAGACAATGTATCTACCATTAATATGTGTAGGTCACAATTCATCCAAACTCATGAGAATTATTATTCAATTACTCTGGAAACCATAATCTCAACGTTCCAAATGAATTGTACTGAATATTGGTCCACGAGGTGCAGCCATCATGTTTTTATTCCCAAACCAATCATTCCATTTTATTCGATGGTGGTGTGACATCAAAACCAAGAACCAAACACCCTTAATGCTCGAATATTCCAAAAATACTTCCACAATTTTGATGTCTCCAACTTGATTAATCAATGGTTAATTGTAAAACATTGTAACAATAAGTGATTAGTAGTTAAGTGTGATTAATGAATGATGAGTTAATCATTTATTGGCCTAACTCTTCCAACTTGAATGTACCATTGCTAATTGGAAGGGAATGTATGTGATAGATATTGGTTGTCTTTTTCTCCCCCACTTTGTTTTCATTTATGGGGACATTCCTGTTTTTTTTTTTTTTTGTATTTCTTTTTCCAACCATATTAATTGGATAATAAATTCCTGCTTGATTTGGAAAATCAAATTTAAAACTATATATAATGGTTGGTACATTTATTATATTTTTTGTACGCTTTAATCTTTTTCTCACAAAATTTATTCTATCGTAGCTGAAGTGGCTAATACAAGAATGTTCTAACATATTAAAATCGAGAGAGCATCCATACATATTAATTAAAAAATGTAGGAAAGAGAATGGTGTAACAAAAGGTGGAGTTAAATAATATAGATTTTATGGTAACGAATCAACACGTGTTTAAATATATGTTTTCACGTTAATATGTTTCTTTTTTTTCATAGATGTCTTACGTAAGAATCAATCCTGTTGAAAAAACGGCGGTACGATAAACGTAAGAATTAATATGTTTTGTGAGTGTCAGTTTCTTCTACTAAAATCAATTTAAGTACTGTTTTTACATGCTAATATAAAATAGGAAAATTTGATCAATCTAAATTGTGAGAGGAATCTTAAACAAAGGTTTAGATTGTGAATACAAGATTTAAATAAATTTGTTCAGTCCAAAGGGTTTGAACTGTGTTCACCTTTTATTGCAGCAAGGTCCATTATCAAATTCCAACTACACATGTGGGAGACTAAAATTCATCATAATTTCAACTTTGAAAAATGAAATTGAGACCTTTGGTTTTCTTCAATTAGAGATTTTTTTGGAAATAAGTTTTGCCAAGCAAAAACTTGGCACAAGTGGTTGGAAAATATCCTAATTATGTAAAAAAAATACAAATATCTTGTGTACTCAAAGAAGATCATATCTTACTATTTAAGAAAAAGAGAATCTAAATCCATTAGAAAACCACTACCAATACCACCCCATTTGGTAACGCTTATGGATTCCGTATTCTCTTATTTGTCTTCTTCCTTTCTATTTTATTTTATATCCTTCTTGTTTTCCTCCTTCAAATTGGTATTTAGAATTCTAACCATGCCACAGAAGGATTAAATCATTCACGTACTTTTCCTAAAATACAAGATAAAAAGACAAAAACTAAGGTTAATATACCCTACTCACGTGATAAACAAGTCTTGCTATAATTATTGTCTTTCTTGTTTATACTCACATCAGAGACATGAAAGACCCAAATGACCAAATCTGCTGCAAAACACCCGACAATAATCTAGAACTTCCAAACTCTACACAGCCACCACTCTAAATTATTAATTGTCCCTTAAAAAATGGGGTAAAAATTTGGTGACAAGTTTGTCATGCATCCCTGAGTTTTTTTCATTTACCATTTTTAAGTGTTATAGCAAACCAACCTCAGCAGAGAGAGGAAAAAAAGAAGGGTCATAAACTTTCTACCTGCATTTTATTCACCACAAAAAATGCCTTCCATTCCCCACAAGGTAGCGGTTGTCACAACAACCTCTGAACAAACTATCCAACTCGACAGAATTGCAGGTGAAAGGGGGGAATAGATGGTACGTGTGTATGATATACTTCTCCTGAAAATGTGGGGAAAAAATAAATTGTCCCAAAGAAAAATAAAACTTGAAGTAGTTTAGTCATGTAAAGGCTCTGAGGAGGCTGGGAAGGAGTTTGGTGTAGTATCAGCTTGTTTGGATGAATCTTCTGTGGCAGCTTTTGCATCAGAGTGCTGAAGCTTGTTGTCGCTTGATAATTTAGAAGGAGATGTCTCAGGTGGTTGTACACTTGATAACCCTCTTTGGTTACTAATAAGAGGAGCATCAAGTGCTAGAGCAGGTGAAGTCAAGCCATAGTTCTGAGGGATAGTCAAAACTGGATGATCAAATTTGCATGTTGGACCAAATTTGCACATTCCATAGATTCTGTAGTAAGAGCACACAGCTTGCCCCTGCAATAAGCCAAGTTTGAAATCAGGAATCTAAATACTAAAGAGTCATGTTTGGTAGTAATATGGATTGTGAAAATAGCTTGTCAGTATATTAGGAGCAATAAATGGATAGTTCATGCTCTGATTTTTTTCTGCTATCATGCAGTCACACAGTGTTATGACGGTTTGTTAACTTTCATAAGAATTACTTTAAAAGTGATATCACAAATTGCTTTTGGAGAAGCTGAACTTACAGGTCTCACAGGAAGGCCAAGTGGATTTATTAATGATTGAGATATTCTTTCCTTTGGATGGTGGAACTTGCAATCGGATCCATATTTGCAGGTCCCAGTGCTCATAAAGTATCTACATTCTGGTTGATCAGGTCGATTTGGGAGAGCTGAATTTATCGCCTGCCCGCCGAAAAGTGACTCCCCCAGATTCATGAAGTCATAAACAAGATTAGATCCAAGATAACCAGTAGGCATTGTTGGGTTCATACTTCCCTATTTTGAGAAACAAAGTCACAGTCAAAACAAAAGATTTTAACTCAATTTGCAGAAAGTGCCGTTAACTGTGTGCTCCTTCAATTAGTAACCAAAACCCAACATCATTAATTATCATTAAAAGGCGAGATGCTCCAAAGATTTCCTTAAGAAGAAGACACCTTTTTTGTTTCAGATATTAACAGGGATATGGATTCCAAATGTGCTTCCCCATCACCATAATAAAATTGATGGAAAGTGTGATGAATAACTGTATGTATATGTATCTAGACATATCAATCAGACATTTTGAATTAAAACATGGTATCGTGGTTTATAATCCACTTGCATTTATATATCAATCAGACAACCAAATTCTAGGTGCCTCCAAGTGAATAACTATTGCCTAATGCTTCATTCAGCCACCCAAAACTATTATGTGTGAGAGTCATTCATACATGCAGAATAACACTGAGCAAGGCCAGAGCAAATATATAGATAAACAGGACACTCAACATCCTCAACTTAACTAACCATGTAGTTGTTCCAGCTCTGCACGGGTATAATGCCTTGTGAAGAAGAGAGAAAAGGAGGCACATAAGATTGAACACCTTGCCCAGATAAATATGACACTCTTGGTACTGCTGACCATGCAGGAAACCCTCCAGCATATGGTAAACCTGATGTAGGGATAATTGTTGAGGTAGGAGATCCAGCCAAGGGATATGCTCCAATGGAAGCATGCTGTGGATGATGAAACTTGCATGCAACACCAAACTTACAAGACCCGGTTCTCATGTAATAGGGACATGATTTTTCTTCCTAAATGCAACAACAATCAAAGAATGTTGATAGATTGCAACGGTTTCTTTTATGAACAAAAACAAAATGATCAGCAATCAATTATAAAAGTGCTCAAGGTGCAAAGGGATGCGCAAACCTGACGCATTGGAAGACCTAAAGTATTGAATGACACAGGAGCAGCACCACGCCTGTCCTTTGGATGATGGTATTTACATGTTGATCCATATTTGCATGTCCCTGTCTTAAGAAAATACTGCAATGCACATCTCAAACAAGTTAATCAAATTGAAAAAAGCACTGGAATAGTGTAAAAAATATCCCATTGAAATGGACTGTGTAGCATACAAAATTCTTCAGATTACACTTCGGTTCCGTAACCCGATATTTATAGTATAATAGATGTGTAACTTAAGTTCATATATTTTATTCCTTTCCTAGTTCAAGTATGCCATAGCTGGCATCAAATAAAATTTTGCCATCATAATGAAATCTTATGATTAAGATCTATAGGACAAAAACCGCATAATATGACCACTAAAAATCAAACAAATCATCAATAGAAAACAAAAATGGTAGACGTTACACTGACAGCATAACTACTCTACTTTTGTCCAGTTCATTAGGTATCGCTACTTCAGTTTGACATTTTCTTTTCCATCATTTAATGGTTTGTTATCAGTGCACCAGTAATCAGTAAGCTAAACATTTCAAACAGATCAGATCTATTATTGAAAGGGACCACAAAAAGGACAAACATAAATGCAAAAGACCAAGTAAAGTTTTTGCCAGAGGGACATTGCAAAATATGAAACGCATAACTTCAGGACTTCTTATGGAGTTTTCTACAGACGCAAGATATTTTATTGTTTATTACTTATAACAAAACAAACCTCAAACTTCGTTTGAACACACTATAGTGTTCTTATATGAAAACGCATCCACAGTCAGTTTCATAAAGAATAACTCCGTTATGACTAATGAATCAACAACTATCCCAAAGCTTAAGATGCTAGGCAAAGACACAAGAACGGTTCTAAATTACACCCCTAACAAATTCAACAGAGGGAAAAGTTGCAAAACATTTACATTTTGATCGCCAAAATAAACATACCTCACAATCAGGTTGCCCGGTCCTCTGGGGGAGTTCTTCACCATAATGAGAACCCTGAACATCTAATTAAGTATTAGAAACTTCCCTTTGTTTGCATATGATAAAACTGAGAAGCAGATTTAAGAAATTCAATAGGAACTAAGAGATTACAATTACACAAACTACATCCTTTGTCAAATGTTTGGCCAAAGGGGTTGCTTAATATATACTCAGAAGACAAGGAATGAAAAGGAAACAAAAGAAAGAGCTCTTACAATTGAAATATGAGCAGGGTGATGGTAGCGACAGTTACTCCCATAACCACACATTCCAGTCCTCAAATAATACAAGCAATCGGGTTCACCGGGTCGATCTGGATATTGGGTAGATTGAGCTGCAGCATCTCTATCCCAATTATCATTGATTTTCAAACGACGAATCGCTTCTACGAAACAGATCAGCCAGGAATCAGGCAAAGTCTATCCAAGCTCTCATTTGAACAAACTAAACCAATAGCTAACATTTTCACCTCAAAAAGCACAACAGTGTTCCCTAAAAGATTTTAAGATCAAAACATGTAGGCGATCCTTCGTAGCATCGTTAAAAGGGGTTCATCAACTATGTAAACCCACGCGTGATCAAGCATAACAGCTCAGGTTAGGAAAGTAAACTTTGAAAAGAAAAAACTAAACCATGTTCTAGAAAATCCCCAAAGGTCTCTCGCAATACATTGTGTGAATCATCAGAACTCTCCAAAACAAAATCGTTGTACCATAAAAAGAAAGGCACGATATCATAAATGAAACAAAAATGGTTTTGTGAAGACAATCTAATACCTAACATTCCCTAGCGAAACAACACAAAGCCATGATGATTAAGCGATGATCAGGAGCATTTAAAGCAGGAATCGTGACAAAAAAAAACAAAGGAAAATAAATCACCAGAAAAATCTGCACCACCTTCAATGTTGTCACCAGAAGGTGTAGAATCAGCATTCCTGAGAACCTGCCTGTTTTCTGGCATCTGGTAGCGTTGAAATGATAACAAGAGACTCTTTTTGGTTGTTCGATCAAACCCAGAAGACCCCTTTTGAGCCTTTAAGAAGAAATCAGCGCACAACACTCTCAAATTAACTCACCCCACATGGTAAAATGATCATCAGGAGACAGTGAAAATTGACCAAAGACTGAAAACAATAAAATAAACAGAACTTTGCCCGGAAAAGAAAAAATATTAAAACCAACACAAAAACAAAGGTGCAAAGAGAGAATCAGAGGTAAAATTGAGAAGAATCAAATGTGAAATCGTGAAAAGAGATTTAGTAATATTCCAATTGGATGAAAGTTGGCGTCAAATTAGATTAGAGTTCCTGGCTGTGGTTCTGCAATCTACGGAACATTTTGGATCTTTGAATGTGAAACCCGACAAGTTAATAATAATAATGTTAATACAGTAATACTAAAGTAAGGTTCTTGCGCGCGTGTACGAACATTTAATTCTCTGTACCATATTACCCTCCACGTGGCACCTCCACAACACGTTTACGTGAACCAATATTTATTTCGTTCACTTGGCGCGTGCTCTTCAACCACTACTACAAATTTGGATTCTTAACAAAATTTAATTAGCCTGAAAAAGTAGATGCCAATTATGGAATTCGCAAGTTTTTACCAACTCTTAATATTATCTCAAATCTCCAGATTTAACCACTTTAATTCTTTTCATAAATAGACCTCTCCATTTTTAGCTTCATATTCAACCACTCATAATCTTTTTTAACAGATAAATAAACCTATATATATACCATTTTTATATCATAAATTTCATATCTTAAATTTCCTATTTTTAATTTAATGGCCTCAAAACTTTCTTCTCCATTCTTTGCACCACAATGCTATTATTGTAAAAAATATATATATTTTTTTTAAGTTAAACAAACAGCTTTAGTATTATTATCTGATTGTCATGTACGATAAATCCATTCATTTTAAATTTAATTATCTAAAACCTGTATTTATGATCATTTCTGCTTAGTTTTCATATACAACTTTTTACCGTTACTTTCCATTGAACTCTTTTTTTTAATACGACGTAGCCACAAAGTATGACTTTTTGAGACACGGAGGACCAAACATCCAATATTATAAATTTGTAGCATACCCTTTTTAGATAGAATTATGCATTTAATATTAACTAAAAATAGATATAGATTGAAATTGTTATTATTAAATATGATATAAATAAAAATGATTTATTTTCATATGAGCCTAGTCCTGTTTTTAAATTTAAAATTTATATAGTTTTTTATTTATTTCTTCAAGCATTCTATTCTATTAAAAATTCATGAATAGTTTATAGTAAGTGTGCCGTTGGTGGTGAAAATAATGGTACAACAGTATTTAAAATCTAGTTACTTTAGAGATTTGACGTTATGAAAAACCATCGTTTTCTATCAACCATCGTTCAATTGCTTTTTAGTAATGTTATGCAACGTTAGATTTCTTATTCCATTTTTTTATTGCATTTTTGTTGCTCATAAGCAATAATATTCGAAATTATATTAAAATATAATCAATGTAAATTAACTAATATTAACTACATTGAACCTTGTTAGTTAAACGGGGTTTTGAAACGTTTCATTTAGCTATGCGTAGATCCGTTATACAAAAATATTTACATTTTTTAATTAACTAGTAGAATGGTTTGTGTCCTGCACTCATACACCAAAGATTTTTAAATGATTTGTGAATATTGAGATTTATTTATTATAATAAAAATTAGTTACTGGTAAGAAGATAAGATGAAATTTGCATCATAACAACAAGTGAGAGAGTGTTAAATAAAAAGCGATAAAAATTTATTCATTATCATTTTTGCAACTCGTATATATATATATATATATATATATATATATATATATATATATATATATATATATATATATATATATATATATAAAATATATTATT
>Ga0099822_1009891_pt1 | contig 11926 bp, 5 predicted proteins | sample CowpeawhiteBW_FD_76839 | JGI IMG/M metagenome (GOLD analysis project Ga0099822, IMG submission 76839) | Root nodule microbial communities of legume samples collected from California USA - Cow pea white BW | ecosystem: Host-associated > Plants > Roots > Nodule | place: USA: California | collected... | reverse complement strand
TTGAGTTAAAAGGACTATAGTCATTCATTTTTAAAGTTTAGGGACCAAAATCTATTGAAGTTTCAGACAGGGACGAATTCCAATTTTGGGTCAAAGTTCAGGGACTAAAAACATACTTAACCCTTTATTTATTTTATTTAATTTATCTTCAGTTACACACATGTCCTGTTTATCTATTTTATTTAATTATCTCATATTACGTACTATCTATTCATTCATTTCATTTCATTTATCTCTAATTTTGCACGAATATTTATATTAATTTATATCTTATTTTATTTTATAACATTCTAATCCGTATATAGCTAATTATTTAAAGTTCTTGCTTTGATTCTTGTTTTGTTTTATCATTATTTTATAATTTGAAAAATATAAAAATAAAGTAAAAGAAAATATTATTTTATTTAGTGAGCTTGGACAAAAGAAAGTTATCTATATGTTTTATTGTTATTTTATATTCTTTGTGTATGTGTATATATATTATTGGTAAAAAATGACATAACTTGAGAGTCATTACATTTTATGGTCTTTGAATATGTCCAAGAGTATGTCAGTTGAGAAAGAATATTAAGTCTGGTTTCAATAAGTTGAAATAAAACCAATGTCAGAGTCTTTGTATTTGAGAAGTCACAGTTTAGTACATTACGGGATGAAAGGCAGGGACCATGGTGGTGTCTAATGGGAGAAGATTCAAAAACATAAATAACCAAAACAGAATATCAAACCCTAAGTTGGGTCATATTGAAACATAAATTGAAGTGCAAACAAGATTTCTAAATCTTCAATGGAACGAAAAAGATTGTTGTAGCATAAAAAACGAAAACCCTACACATGGGTGCTATTCCAAGTCACTACAAACCAAAAAATGAAATGTCCAACCTACCAAATGTGCAGAAAACGCAAACGCAACAATGAGTATTGTCAATAATGCATAAAAACGTTAATAAAGAGTGATAAAACGTGAAAATGAAGAAGGCACCTCCATGGGTCACCATCTAAAGCTAAAAAAAACGTGAAAATGGAGTGTGAGAAAGAAGAAGGTAGTTACTCATGAAAAATGAGACCTAAATTTCGTGCTCCTCTCACCTTAGATCCATATATTTACAAAAATGACATTCTAGTCAAAAGAATTACAAAAATGCCATTATGGATCCAATCATTTAAATGATGTGGAAATGACATGGACAAGGGTGGCAATGATGTGGCAACTATCTCTTCATCTTAAGATTAGTTTCCAAGCTCCAAAATTTCTTCACAAAATACCTAAAAATAATTAGAAACAAAAATTAGACAACTTAATGCCAAATTACTCAAAATTTGAAATAATGGCCCAATGAAGCCCAATTGATAAAAGTGTACTAACAAAAGACAATTAAGCACTAAATCACCATCAATAAGGCACAAAAAAGACAATAGAATATGAAAAAATAATGACTCATCAGCCAAACTATTTGATAATATACCATTTGAACATAAACAAGATTGTAATAAAAGAAAAACTATTTTGGAGATTTGAGACAACTTTATAGATATAATAATACAAGTCAAACACTTGAGAGGGAGGAGAAAAAATGTGCGATAAACACAGCAAAAAATATGATTAAAAAACTAAAACACAATATTATATATATATATATATATATATATATAAGCTATTCAGGTTATTTAATAAACTATAAATATTTTAATAGTTTAAACTAGACATATAGTATTAAGATAGATATGAAGACAATAATAGATATGTACATATTCATCTCCTTTTTCATACATAATTTAAAAGAATTAAATATTATCTATAACCACATTCGATTAAGGCAAAGTATATATTTGTTTAAATAATTTTCACCAAAACAAATTTAATTATCAACTAATCAAGACTTGGTTAGTATATATTTATTTTTCTTAGTCGCACCAAACATATGTAACAACCTATTATTATGCCTACAAATATCAAAGTCTTTAGGAATGCAAAAGCAAACGATGAGGAAGTTTTTATATTAGCAGAAACTAGAGTTTGGGTATGGATCACAAATAAGTATTCAACAACTATTTTCTCTTATTCTGATTGGTGTTTTATGTCCAAAATCACAAGCTTACTCATTCTTTGAATGTCTACTCCTCCTTTAAATAAGTAGAACATGAACATGGTGAATGATGCTTTGAGTTTCGTGATTTGTTTAACACATAAGGGTTCATACAAAACAACACATTTTTCTAGAGATGTCAAAGCGGGCAAGTAACATTGCAAAGGGCAGGCCGGGTTGGAGTTTCCAACCACCAGCCATGGCCCGGCCGCCTAACCCACCCAATTGGTGGGCCAAAGGCGAGCCAACTCACCCTGGCCCGCAAACCCGTTTTTTTTTACTTTTTTAATTAATTTTAAATTAAAAATTATTAAAATAAATAAAATTTTTTATATTATATTAAAAAATTTATAAACAATAGTTTAAAAAAAGTTAAAGGAAAAATAAAAAAAATAAAAAAAATTAAAAAAAATTAAAAAAGTTAAAAAAAAAATAGTGGTAGGCCAGCCTGCCGGTCCGCCAGCCTGCCCTACGGCGAGACAGGTTACAATATTCAACTCGTTTTGCTGTGACGGGCTAGCCTGACCCGGCCTGTTTTTGGCGAGCCAAAGGTGGGGATGGGCCAAAACGGGCCAGACTAGCCCGTTTTGATACCCATACCTTTTCGTAGTGTTTTCAAGTTTTCTAATGCAAGTTCTTCAGTGAAAATGGAAAGAAGAATGTTATGCTACCTTTGGAAAGAATATGCTCATGACTATGATGTTACTACCAAGGTTTCACGCAAATGTCAACAATCATGTTCTTAAGGTTTTAACCTCGAAGGTCGATTATGTGGAAGCTTTAATATAAAAGATCTTTGTTATTCTGTTGGAATTTTCATTTTGGTTGCTTTCGCAGTTGTCAAAATTTTATTAGACGTGAGCCTTTATCCTTTCTTGAGTGTTTTGTTTTACAAAAGCTTGTTTGGCTATGCTTTTGTATATAATGGTATCTTTATTTTATTTTATTTTCTTATTTGTATAAGGGTTGAAATAATCATGTTGTCCCTTTTTCAATTCATATTTGTTATCGCTGATAAATAAAGAATCAAAGTCTTTCTAGATTTGGATTAATGATAGAAAATAGCGTAAAATTAGATGGTTAATCGGTTATCAATCCAAACCTCCAACTAAATAGGTGAAGTTCAATCTTCCATAATTAATGGCAAAACAACACTACCGATGTCTATACAGTTCTGAACCATTTTCTTGAAGAATCCTTCATGTAAAAAAAGTGTCACATAAATGGAATATGATCCACTTCATTATTTGACATTCCCTGTAGAATCCACTTTCCACTTTATTCTGATATCCCAATATAGGCAGGTTTTTGCCTCAAGGCTGATCCAAACTAATAGACGGTTAATATAAGAAACTAAGAATGCTACATAAGTGAAAGACCTTCTTTAATTCTTGTAGAGAGTTCCATGGCATGGATATTTAGATAATTTTTTTATGAATACTTCAGAAAAAAAATTAAGTAAAAGTTTCTGAACTTCTCACATAAGTAAAAGTTAACTGGTGTCTTTAACTTTTAAACAATACTTCTTAACTTCATTTCTATAAAAAAGTGAGATTTACAAGTTGATTTATCTATTCATTTTTACACCGATATAGAAATTCATCCAGAAATTGATTTGAATTTTTGGCAAGAACAATAGTGATATATAACACTGCTGTACTTAGCAGTATGAACATTATCTTGATGAATTGATATTGCTATGCCTCTCGTGCATTGATGGAATATGATGCATTTGATCATTGACATTCCAGGGAGAACCTCTTTGTGACTTTATTCTTGATACCCCCATTTAAGCAGGGCTTTCTCTCAAGGCTGACCTACACTGAAATTTTTGCCCATCTCCATATTCGTGGCTTTTAATGCCATACACATGCCTCTTTTTCTTTTCCTCCTCCTTTTATTTTCTCTTTCCATGTTTCCTTTCTCAAAATTTCAACCATTTTATAACCAGATACCTAAAACCATTGAAGGGGCAACAAAGATTAGATAAGAACAACAGCCAAACACCGCAGGATCATAATCTGATGGTGCGAATAGCGTTGCTTTAGTAAAGGAGATTTAGACAAATTTCTGTAAAGAAGCATAAATGAAACTTTGTTTCAAAAGCATATAAGCATGTAAAAGATATAAAAGAAATGTAATGCACAAGAAAGAATACCACCATCTTCATTACTTTAAAGATCTATACATATCAATCTCATAGACCCCGTCACCACCTCAACAAGTAAAAGCCTAAAATAATGTAATGAAAAGTTCAAAGCATATACATAGATTTGCCCAACCAAATAAGCAAACTAAGTTACAAATCGACATTTTCAGTAACGATCTAATTACATACTTTAAAATTTGTGCAACTGTGGATTGAAATCTAACAACGTCATCGCCTGTAATGTTCTATATACAGCATATAAGTACAAAGGTGAAAAATAAGAAAAACCTGAAGAGGCTATTATGAATAAAATATGATCCAATGGGTCCATGCAAAAAGATATAGTGAATATAAATTTATCCAGTGGGTTCCTCCTACCAATTTGAACAGATACGGTGCAATAAAACATGACAATCATCACTAGCCTATAGTCATCATCCCCTTATAATCATCTCCAACATGTCACTCATCATGAGTGATTGATGAGTTATAATAATTCATCAGAACATTCTCTGACCTCTGAAGGCACAAATTACTAGAACTATAGGGGAAAAGATAAAGTGCGATTTGTCAAGAAAGAAACAAAAGCAGCTTCAACTCAACGAGATGTACTCCATACTATTCCCTAACAAACCTCGAGTGTCTGCATGCGCACGCCGCCGTGATTCATTGCTGCTTGAGGATTATCTCTTGAAGACCTTTACTAAAGCTAGCTGGCGCGTGTGCATAGTAGAATTATGGGAATCAGGTGCAACTTAAAGACTAAGATGTTTGTAAAAATTGATTGAATTTTAACGAATATACCAAAGTTCAATGCAACTTTGAACCTGTAAATATAAGAGATAATTCAAGTTGGGAACATTTATAAGGTTTAACTCTTCATTATTTCTTTTCATTTACTAAATTCAGATCTTGTTTAGGAGAATAATAGTTATAGCCTAATAATGTAAATTGTTCCAATGACTACTGTTAAATCTGACATTTTTTCTAGGGCCAAACAGGCAATTCTAACCCAAAACACGAGTTTTTTTCATATTTAAATATCAAATTCATACTTTATTTAGTAAAATCAGAAATATATTATCTGAAGCAGCAACTTATTAATTAGTCTATTCTTTTGGCATTTAGTATTTATACATTAAAGATGTAAAAGAAACATATCTTGCTATTTCACATTATTTATACATCAAAGATGCATACACGCTCCATGCTATTTCACATTAATGTAAATTAAAGATGTACAGACAATCCATGCTATTTCACATTGAGAGAGAAAAGAGAGAAGATACTATCTTCTTTTGGTGAACCAAAAGTTATGTGACTTACGTCCCAAAGATTTACTAGAGTGAAGAGAGATCTAAAGACTCAAAGCAATCTTTAAGATAATTATTTACTAACAAAATCCTTGCATCGACACGGAAAGATAAGCCCACATCTTTGGGAAATATGAGTATAATCCGTACCAAAACTAGACTAACTTTTAATGACATACGTAGATATGATATAACTGGAGTGAGTGATAGCAGAACAAATTAGTGCCCATATATCATTATTCATGAATGGAGCATGTAAGACAGTTTTTATATATATTTTTTTTCAAAAGTTGATGGATAGATCATTGATATGTTTCATACTATACTATTAATTCTTAATATGACAGCTTTTGATTTTACAAAAAGTAAAATAAAGTAATTGCGGTACATAACTTCAATGGAAGAAGTAGCAAGAGAAAACAAAATTCCATAACTGTTTAGAGAACAAAATTTGAAACTGACAACCATATATATCTGCATGCAATTTTCTTTAATTTCGACACAACTGCGACGAAAACCACGACATAAATCCATGCTCACTGCATAGAACAAGTAGAAGCAAATACACCAAAAGGGAAAAAAAATAACAATTGAAAGTTTTTCTTTTGGTCCATAACTATTGAAAGGTTAACTGAAACTTTGGCAATTGACAAACCATGGCATTTTTGTGTGATTTTGGTGTTTGAGCCCACAAGAGGAACCAAACCGTTCAATCGATTCGATTCCAAAGCAGAAAACAAGCAACAAAACGAAAGACGGGACCTTTGGTAAGCAAAAATCGGCATCTGCTGGATTCTGTACGCATGGGAATGTATGTGTATGGGCAAGGCTATGGCCATAAACCCTCCAAAAACTCAATTATCACATTCACAGTTCTTCAAACGAACAAAGCAAAAAGCAAAAAGCAAAGCTGTCGGCTTCATCACCATCTTTATCTTTAACTTTTACCTACTCTACCATATGCCCAACCCAATGCTTCTTTTTATCAGAACCATGTTCCTGCTTTTACGCACCGTATAAGAACCCTAAACCCAAATCATTCAATTCCATTTTCCAGTTTCCATTTTCCACCAATTCTCAATTCTCAATTCTCAATCAAGCAAACACTAAATCACACAAACATGGAGATATTATCACAAATGTGGTCTCTGTTAGGGTTACTCACCGTGCTCCAAAACGTTCTCCCATCTCAGCTTCTCTCGTTGCTCCATTCCTTATACGAATCTCTGCAAGATCTGCTTTCTCCGTATTCCTATTTCGAGATTCCAGAGTTCAACGGCTACTGCGGCGTCGACCTCAACGACCTCTACCGCCACGTGCACCTCTACCTCAATGCCGCCAACCACGCCCCCGGCGCCGCGTGCCGCCGACTAACTCTCTCCCGCTCGCCGTCCTCGAACCGCATCTCCTTCGCTGTCGCCCCGAACCACACCGTCCACGACGCCTTCGGCGGCCACCGCGTCACTTGGACGCATCACGTTGAGACCGCGCAGGACTCACTTGAGGAGAAGCGCAGCTTCACACTGCGCCTCCCGAAGCGCCACCGCCACGCGCTCCTCTCTCCCTACCTCGCCCACGTAACCGCACGCGCCGAGGAGTTCGAGCGCGTCTCGCGAGAGCGCAGACTCTTCACCAACAATACCACCGGGTCGGGTTCCTTCGAATCGGGTTGGGTCTCCGTCCCCTTCCGTCACCCCTCCACCTTCGAAACCCTCGCCCTCGAGCCCGAACTGAAGAGACAAATAAAAAACGACTTAACGGCTTTCGCTGACGGCAAAGAGTTTTACAACCGGGTGGGCCGGGCCTGGAAACGTGGGTATTTACTCCACGGCCCACCCGGGTCGGGTAAATCGAGTTTAATAGCCGCTATGGCAAATTTTCTCTGTTACGACGTTTACGACTTGGAACTAACCAAAGTCTCTGATAACTCCGAGTTACGGTCGTTACTAATCCAAACGACAAACCGTTCTATTATCGTTATCGAGGACATTGACTGTTCCGTTGACTTAACGGCAGACAGAACAACGAAGAAAACGCAGGCAGCGAAATTGTCGAAGAGAAAGAAGTCTCAAACGGCGTCGTTCACGCGCTGCGAGGAGAGTGGGCGCGTGACGCTTTCGGGGCTTTTGAATTTCACCGACGGGTTATGGTCTTGCTGCGGTGACGAGAGGATTGTGGTGTTTACGACCAACCATAGGGATAGTGTGGACCCCGCGCTCGTGCGATGTGGCCGCATGGACGTCCACGTCAGCCTCAACACGTGTGGGGTTCACGCGTTCCGCGAGCTCGCGCGGAACTATCTTGGTGTAGACTCGCACGTGCTGTTCGAGGCCGTTGAGGGTTGCATTCGCTCGGGTGGGTCTCTCACGCCCGCACACGTGGGAGAGATTTTGCTGCGGAATAGAGGGGATGCTGACGTGGCGATGAGGGAAGTGCTGGCGGCCATGCAGGGACGGATGCTGGCCGCTGCCGCCGTCGCTGACCAGGCGGAGAACGAGGAAACTACGGTTGGAGTGAGGTCGCCGGAGAGCGTGCTGCTGATGGGGTCGCCGGAGAATTGGGATGCTTTGAGCGGAAAGAAGAGGAAGGAACAACACGGGGGTAATAATAATTGGGATAAAAAGGTCAAGTTTTTCGTTAGGTTAAGGTCGTTGACCAGATCTGACCCTGGTAGATAAATTTTTAATTTTAATTTTTTTGAAAAAACCCAAAATTTGGATGCATGTAGGTTTGTTTGTGTACTGTGATTAGTGTTTATTTTTATCAACTTATTTATTTTTTGTAGAACGTATAAAAGTGCTTGCCTCGTGTTTTTAATGTTTTGATGTAAGGTAATGCTTTTGGGCAACCTTGCATATAATTACACGTTGCCGTAATTAACATTTAATTGTAGCTATATCATTTTAAACAAATTGAAAAAATATTAAATAAAATTTTGTATTAAAAAATGCCTTAAAATTCTAATCAAATGAATACTATTTCAGAGATTTCTTTTTGTTTAAATAAGGTGACATTACATTAATTTTGTTTATCGTTTAGACTGATTAAACAATTTTGCTTATATTAAAAATTAGGAATAAAAGCTATTATTGTGAAAATGCTTGAGATTTGACACATTTAGGCCGGTTAAAACATGAAAATCGAGTAAGTTGGATTAGAACAATTTTTATACGGTTCTTAATTTGATGAATAAAGTTATAGTGTAAAGTCATTAGTTCTGAAAAAAAAAACACAACTAAAATAACTGATATAATTTTTTTAAACTTGAAAGAATATTACTAATGAACAAAATGACAAAGAGAGACTTGTAAAAACTCCCTCAAACAAAAATAAAAATCATGATTTGTCCATACTAAAAAATAAATCTATTATGATCAACAAAAAAGTCTTAATCAACTATACTATATAGTGTTAATAATCAGCCAAACAATAATTTGATGAATAAAGCTATAGTGTAAAGTCATTAGTGATGGGGAAAACAACAACATAACCAAAATACCAGAGAATGCACTTGATATAATGTCCCTACTTGCAAAAATTTATGAGGAGCAACTACTAATGAACAACAATAATCAATCATCAAAATCACAAACAAAAACACCAAGATTTTACTGTGAACCCCCCCCCAAAAAAAAAAGGATAAAAACCAAGAGTTATCCATACTAAAGAAATAGTTTTATTATGATTAACAAATAATACAAATGAGTCTTAATCACCTACACAAAATAGTGCTAACACTCAGTCAAACAGCAAAGCAACAAAGCTTGTAAATAAAAAACAAGAAAGATAAAAAAAAAAACTAAATACACAATTATAGTGTAAACTGACTTTCTCCTAACTCAGACCTTGTATCAATGATCTGAACTATCAGAATGAAGAACGAGATGTCTTGAACCTATTGTCAAATTTTAAGCACAGTGGTGAATGAATCTGCAATATCAATTTTATAGTGGCGTGATAACTTAGTGAAAAAAATGAACAAATATTTTTCTTCTTCCTTTCTTTGAATGTGTTGGTGTTCTCTAAGTGAATATGACTCTCCCTTTTCTGCCTCTCTCTTACTTTTTAGCACTTTCTCCACTAAATTCAATGAGACATCAAATAAGCTTCTCAACTTTTGGGTCTATAGGAATGAGTCTGATTCCTAACAATTAGACCATAAACCTTCATATTGAGCTGACATTTGTTACGGTCATCATTCGATTCAAAGAATCTCCGCTCCAGAACTATAAATGAAATTTTCATCTCATACGTCTCCCCCCTTATGTGTGCAATGTGAAAAATCCATAAAATCAAAAAATATTCTAGTATTCTCATTCTCAACTGAACAGAGCTAGTGTTTTTACAATAAATCTCTAGCCAACCTTTCTGTCAAAAATTATTTCTTAACATTAAGTATGTAAGGTACTTCATAAAAAAAACAAGAATTTTCAACAATTTCTTTGTCCTCTACGCTACTTAATTTCCTGGAATTAGTCACCTCAATATTCTTCGATGGTTCTATGGGTATCCAAAATATGAACGAGATGGATATTTATTGTCTCAACCATTCTTGTCAGTCCCAATCTCGATAAGCCATGTATATAGATAAATACAAAATTTTCGTGTCCTTGATTCCCAAACATAGTGTTTCTTTTCCAATGTTACCTATCAGTACTAGTAATTTAGAGTTGACCTAACCTCATAAGTATAGGTAACATTTCGCTTAATACTAGAAACATAAAATTCTAAGTTGTTATACATTTCGGGTTTATATTTGTTTATATTTATTTTATGAGAAAAATTTATGTTAAGTATATTTGATAAAGAATAAGCTTGTTTAACTTGAAAAATAAGTCTTTTAAAAAGAAAGTGATTTATTCATAAGTAATTTAAAAAAAATATCTTGAATATAATGATAGTTACAATTATAAAAAATGTTTTTTTACTTTAAAGTAATTATTTACTTGTTTGAGTAAGTGTCTTTTATTTCATTTTGAGATTTCATAGAAAGAATTTTTAAACATTTATAAAATAACGTGTTGGTTTTGAAAAAAAAAAGTTTTTTAATTAGATAATTATTATATTAGAAATAATAAAAATTAAAATGTCAAAGTTATTTAAAAACTAAATACGTAGAAAAGCTAATCTTGCAATCGAAATATCAATTAATTAATTTGTGATAGTACCTTTTACTTGTACGTATCTACAATACTTGAGTTAGCTTTTACGATTCTTCGAGATAAGATATATTAGTAACATCTCCATCATTTAAATTTTGTTTTGTATTACGAAGTTTTTAAAAATCTTTTAAGTCTACCATTCTAAATGAAATAAATAAATACGTGTTAAAAATATCGCGTAAGACATAATGATTCAAAATAAAAATAATTCAAGGTATATAAAAAAAATTATATTTAAGAGTGTATAGAACGATCAAACACCTAGAAGTAACAAGTCAACTCAGAGACAGATCGGTTATGACGATCTACGACATCAAGCATCACCGATCAGTATTGATCATATTAGGACATGATTGAACCATATTTAGGTCGATAGTGAGTAAAAACTCATTACAAACTAGGTCGGTGGTGAGTAAAAACTCATTACAACTGTATAAATATGAGGTCCATGTAAGGTAGTTTTTTACATTGATCACTAAATTTATTACCCTTCGACTCGAAAATCTATTAACTTAAGCATTAGAGTACCTTTTGCATGTATCACCCAAGCAGTTTATGGCGAACAAAATACAGTTGATAATAGACAAATTGGAGATGGAAGTGAGTGAGTGGAAGAACAAGTGATTAAGAAGTTTAGAGTGTTTGACCGGTCCTATAGAAACATAGAGAATAAAGAGGAAATGTTATATTTGGTTTATGAAGTGTATTTGTTAAAATCCAACACGGGCTCATTTTAATAATAGCTAAGGTTCACTTTTTCTTTAAAGTATATAAAAGATTTGGTTGCAAGTATAAGTAATTTTATAGTCACGTTTGATATCTAAAATAACATTAAAATTATTAGTTTTGGAATCTTAATTTTAACATATCGAAACATATAATCAACTCAAAGTAGAGTAGAGAATATAAAAAGAAATAACCTATAAAACTCAACATCTTACATATAAAAAATCTCACAAATTATAATGGCTTGTTAGGACATCTTTTTGCTTTCATGCACACCCTACAAGCGGTAGTCATCTTTTGTGATGGACCTACGTGTGCATAAGGATGCGCAAGTGTGATGCCTTGACTATTATGTAAATAATTATTATTTGATAAAAGACAGAATAATTTTTTCTTTTGTACAATAAGATTTTCCTTAAGAAAACACAAACAATAACATAACTTCATATATATATATATATATATATATATATATATATATATATATATATA
>Ga0099822_1009889_pt1 | contig 11927 bp, 12 predicted proteins | sample CowpeawhiteBW_FD_76839 | JGI IMG/M metagenome (GOLD analysis project Ga0099822, IMG submission 76839) | Root nodule microbial communities of legume samples collected from California USA - Cow pea white BW | ecosystem: Host-associated > Plants > Roots > Nodule | place: USA: California | collected... | reverse complement strand
ATATATATATAAATAAATAAATATAAAAATAAATATATAAATATATAAATATATATATATAAAAAAAGAAAAATAAAAAGTAAAACCCACATTTATCTCTACAAAAATCATATGAAATAAAGGGAGGAACACCTTCCTACCAAAAATAACCCTATCCCAAAGGAAGCTAGACTATCAAAACATCTATTTGTTTCTCTAACAGTGTATGATATACGAAAATATATATGTTTTAAAGTCTCCACTCAATTCATCCATATATTCTTCAATATTCAAGGGGCAGATCGCACTTGGAAAAGCCTGTGATCCAAATTAGAATCATTCTCCAACCATATGAATCTCCAGGTTTTTTGATGAGCAATCTCAATAGCATGAATAACCTCCATAACCTCTGCCTTAAATATCAAGCTAACACGAAGCGATATAGAGAAACATCCTATATTCTGTGATGAATTTAATTGAAGCATTTATTCCAAATTTTAGACTTAAATATGTTTAGTCCTCCACATTGGCGACACTATTTTCTTTTGGTCCTCCAATTAAAATGTTTAATTTAGTTCTTCGATATTGGGAAATGCTCTTTGTAGACTTTGGAATTAGACGATGTTAGTGACATTGATGATGTGGCAAACAGGGTCAACAAACATTTGCCATGGATTTAATTGAATGACATGATTTTTTTGATGATTTATTAAAAGTTTAAATGTTTTTAGTCCGTCAAATTTGAATAATTTTTTCTTTTAGTCCTCGAAATTAATTATTGCTCTTTTGGTCCTTAAATTTCAGAAAATGATCTTTCTCGTCCCTTGCCAATAATGGGGTTACATTCTTTGTTGACATGGCTAACCACATCAACATTATCAATGATACATGTCACTAAAATAATGATTTGGAAATACACTTTGTAATTTGTTTTTTCTAGTCTCTAAAATTTGGATCAATTTTTATTTTAGTGTGCCAAATGTAATTGATTTATTTGGTTTTTTAAATCTTCCAATTTTGAAATAATTCATTTTGATTTTCAAAGATGATATTATTGAAACATTATTGAGAAAGACGACTTTAACATGTTTAAAATATTCTTAATACTACGACAACAATGATGTTGTCCCTTCTTATCTCCTACCTTTCTTGTTTTTTCTGACATTGTCATGAATAGAATTTTGACATAAGTTTTTATCATGGGAAACAAAAGTTTCACACTAGTTTGGAATTAGAGATGCTAATTCACTATTTTATTTTTAATTTGAGAGACTAAAATAATCAATTTTTAATTTGAGGGATCAGAAAATTATTCATAAAGTTGGGTGACAAATAAAATTTGACCTAGATTTGAGGAATTATAAAGTACTAGCCAAAAAATCTAAATTCTCTGCCGTTATTTTAGTTACAGATGTCATTGTTGACATAAATGTCAAATAGCCATGTCAACAAGGAGTGTTAGTGTTGAGGGAATCAAAAGGAGGATTTTCTGAAATTCTGGGACTAAAAGTAATTTTTATGTTGGAGAACTATAAGCAAAAGTGACCCACATTTGGGGAACTAAAAACATGTTTTTGTTATAAAATAAAGCATAATAGAGAGAAGATAGAAGAATAGACAATAGAAAGAAGAATAAACAATGAGAGAATAGGGAGTAACTTTTTTGTGTATATTATTATTGATAGGAATAGTCTTATTTATGATACAACATGCTAACCCATAAAGGATTACAAATATTTACATAAAGAGTAATGAATCATATGAGTATCAATCATATGAGTAATTGTATCAAATCAATGAACGACCATCAATTCATAATACTCCCCCTTGGGTGTCCATTGATTGAGAATGTGACTCGTGAAAACCTTACTAGAAAAACCCTTTGGGATAAAACCTAGTGAAGGAAAAAAAGTACATCATTCTATATAATAATGTTCTTTACATCTTCTATTTCTCTCCTCATGTAAACTTACATCATTAAGATGACAGAGTACAATCTTGGGGACCAATTGCTCAAAAGTTCTTCTTAGTAAAGACTTTATAAATAAACCTACCAGATTTTCACATAAATGAATCTTTTGGATATCTATATCATCCTTTCAATACACTATTGTTTTCATATATGGTCATCTTTGTTGGAAATAGCCACAAGTTTCTTGCACATGTTGAGTAATAGACCTTAACCAAAGATATTCACAACTTTCCTCATAATTTTGTACGATTAGACGATATTGCTACTATGGTTTGTTTCATATACAATCATGAAACCATTGTGCTACCACATGTGAACAAACATCTTGTTTGTGATCAACCATTGTGACATTGTGAAAATATGTAAAATAACATGCATATACATAACCCATTAGGTCTAATTTTGAATCATTTGGATGAAATAATCTCATATTCGTAGTACCCTTAAGGCAACGAAAGATATGTTTTGCTCCAAATAATTTTCTTTGTAGTTGAAGAAGTATATCTTGCTTAATAAATTTATAGCAAATGCAATATCAGATTGAATATAATTAGAAAGATACATTAGTGTTTCTATGACACTAAGATATGGTGCTTTTGGATTAAGATCTTCATCATTTTATTAAGATCTAAGAAGAACATTTATCAACATTCAATGACCTCACAACTATTGGAGTGCATAATGGACGTGTCTTATCCATTTAGAACATTTTAAACAACTTAATCATATAAGCCTCTTGATGTATAAAAACACTTTTATTTAAATACTCAATTTCTAATTTCAAACAAAACTTTGCCCTTCAAAGATCATTCATCTCAACTTCTTTCTTTGAGCAATCAATTGCCTTGTGAGCTCATCAGGAGTTTCAACGATGTTTATGTCATCTACGTAAACAATAATTATGACAAATTGATTTTCTAATATTTTTTTATATAAATACAAGGATAAAAAGGATCTTTTCTAAATCCTTCTTTAACAAGTACTCAATAAGACAATTATACCACAAACGTCTTGATTGTTTTAATCGATAAAAGTTCTTGTTCAATTTTATTGAATACCCTCTTTAGAATTTTCCTTGTTGGGTAAATAAAATCATGTAGTGATTTTCATATAAATATGATTCTCAAGAGAACTGTACAAATAGGCTCTAACATCATCCATTAGATGTAAATGCAAATCTTTTGTGCAACTAGGATAATCAAATATTGCAATGTTGTTGTATCCAATACCAGTGAATATGTCTTTTCACAAATCAATATCAGGTTTTGTGAAAAACCTTGAGCAACCAATTGTGCTTTGTAACTAACAATGTCATCATTCCTAATTTGATTTTTGTGCAAAAATCCATATGTACCCAATGAGTTTCGCACCTTCAGGTGTGCGAACTATAGGTCAAAAAACCTTTCGTTTAGCAAACAAATCTAATTGTGCTTCTTTTCATATTTTCATTTTGGCCAATCATTTCTTTGTCAACAATCTTCAATGATCATTGGTTATTGATCCTCATTGACATTCATAGCATTCATCGCTATATTATATGTAAAAGTTTCGTCAATGTTGACTTCATTTTGGTTCCATATTCATGACATAATTGATTGAGATCTCATCATTTTGAACAATTTGAGGTACTTGAGGTTCTTCTGGAACCGAATCATTAATTATGTCAAATGAATCTTTTGGGATTTTCACCTTTTCGTTTAGGTCATCTTGCATTTTAGCTCCCTTTCTCATTCAAGAGCTTTTATCTTTGGAACCAATAGACCTACCACGCTTCAAGCATTTCTTTGGAACTAACAGGCCTACCACCTTCATGTCTGTTATGAATCAATATCAATTATCTTTGGAGTATTAGTAGCTGATATTAGTTACCATTTTTCTGTCAGTAAAACATAAGGTAATTAATTGACTAATTTTGAAAATGAATTATCCTTTGAACTACTAGTTCATGTTCTTTTGTACGAAGATCAAGACGAGATAATGATAATTTATTCTAACCAATACCTGTTCCAATTGTTTTCTTTCTCCCCCTAATGTTAGAAAAACTTTTTCATAAAAGTTATAGTCAAAAAGTCGAACTGTACATAAGTATGTTGGTAGTTCAAGATATTTCATTATCGAGGGAGAATCATATCAAACATATATTCTTAATTGTCTTTGAGGATCCATTATAGTCCTTTTTGGTGGGAAAAACATATACACCACATCCAAAAATTCTTACATGAGAATATTATGTCATTAGCTAAAAACCAACTGCATAATAGAGTATTTGTGATAACTTGTTGGTTTGATGTAAATCAATAATGCAACGTGCAAAATTGCATTTCCCCAAGTAGCTATTGGAACATTAGCTCTCATAAGTAATGGTCTTGCAACCAATTTTAGACGTTTTAGTAATGATTTCGTAAGCTTATTTTAAGTATGAACATGTGCTACTGGACGCTCAACTTCAATTCGAATTGATATACAATACTCATGAAAGGCATGAGATTTAATTTCACCATTATTATAAAAACAGATTTTCTTAATCGGATAATCTGGGAAGTGAGCTTTTAACTGTACTAATAATTTTGCAAATACTTGATTGCGAGTTGATAATAAACAAATATGTGACGATCTAGTTGATGCATCAATTAAAACCATAAAATATATAAATTATCCACATAGTGGGTGGATTGAACCACAAATATCACCTTGTATTTGCTCTGAAAATGAGATTGGCTCATTTTCTGGTGATGGTCTTATTATCAACTTTTGTGAACATATAGTACATGAGAACTCATTGATCTGAAGAAGTTTCTTGACTCTTAAGTGGGTGTCGACATGAGTTTTTCAACCTTTTTTTTTTCGCATCATGATCATTCCAAATAAGAAATTCATTTCTATTTGTAAGCTTCTAGCTTATAATGACATGTGTCTCAATTGCATTACTATAGTATAAGCCATAAGAGAAGCCTAATAATTTCTCCAATACACATTTTATATTCGACTCAATTCGAGTGATATAGATATTCAATATCTCTTTCATTGTTTGTCTCAATATGATATTCATTTAGATGAATATCCTCAAAACTTAATAAGTTTTTATTAGACTTAGGAGAATAAAATGCATTTTAATATGCAATATTGTACCTCTTTGTAGAAGTACAATAGCTCTTCCGGAGTCTCCAATTATATTTGTAGTACTAGAAATAGCACTAATGTTGACTTCTTGCATTACCAAACAAGAGAAAAATTTATTACTCTTGAGAATTGTATGAGTTGTTGCACTATCAATAAGACATATATCCCCATCATTGGTGGTAGTGCCAACATTCATGTTCATATAAATATAAATATCAATATGAGAAAATCCTTTTTTTAATACTCTCATAACCAATAAGGTGATTCATGCTTCCATTTGGTTTAACAAATAAAATAATAATATCAAGATGAGTAGTATCTATATGGCCATGATCAGAATCACCATCTTCATAAGCAAAGTGTATTTCTATGTTCTTTTCATTATTTGTAAGATACTTTGGTGTACGAAAAATACAACTCAAATGGTCTTTACCATCGTAATGATAATATATACTTTCATTTTATTTGCCAATATTTTCACATTTTTCTTTTCTCTTTTTCACATTATTTTGCCACTTCTGGTGACAAAATGTGTCTTTGAAATTTTCTTTATAGCCATGTTCATAAAATATCACGATCATGAAAATATAAATCAAATGTTACTTCATTCACTTATGGGATGGAGCAGAACCAATTGGACATGTTTCTTGATTTTCTATCAAAAGCTCATTGCTTTGTTCAGCCCTACAAAGGTATGAAATAAATTCATAATATTTATTGCTGCATTCACTTCTAGGAATGAAGCGGATCTCATGATTTTTCATCAAAAGCTTCATTGTTTTGTTCAGCCATACAAAGGCATGAAATCAATTCATAATATTTGTGAAATGTCTTTTCGCAATATTATTGTCGTAGTAGCAAATTAGTTGCTCAGATGCTTTATTTCTTTCTTTAATGGTATCCCAAGACCCAATGCATCTAAATGTATTTCAACATATAATATCGAATATAAGTAATTCTTCCTTGTAATATCAAGGGTCACAAATTCAAATTTTGTAACGTTTGACGTGTTTAGAACTAACATATAAAATAATAATAATAATAATAATAATCACTGTTATAATAAAAATAAAAATAATAAGACAGAGATGAAAATTGATAAAGTCAAACAATTTTCATCTCAAGAGAAAGAATATAAGGAAAAATTGTAAATGGAGAAAGGATCAGAAAGAGGCTGGATTGAGACACACACAATGCTATCATTAGAGAGAAAAAACTTTCATTAGTCATCAGTTTGTTGGAGCATCGTGCTGATAACGTGTGATAATAAAAATATAATTTAATTATGTTTTTAAACTGCGAAATTTAAGGTAATTCTAATCCTGGACTTTTAAAATTGAAAACTGTTATTTTAGTCTCTCAAAATATGCCATTTTAGTCCCTAAACATTAAATGTGAAAGACTAAAATGAGTTTCTAATTCTCAAATTTAGCGTTTAATAACTACAACTATATTTTACTAAAATTGAGGGACTAAAATGATTTTTTTTTATAGTGATGTAGCTCATATTTCACAGACCAAAAAAGTAATTAAACTTAAAGTTACATAGTTATATTAATAATACGTAACAGAAAAATGCAAAATACATATTAGAACAAATTAATAATACATATTAAGATTAGGTTACATATCAATCGTAGTAGAATAAATTACATTACATGTTTCAACATTGGATTTCCAAAACATTAATTAAAAACTTACATTATGAAATACAGATTTACATAGTTGTACTGATACAAAAAAAAAAAGATGAGTACATTGTTGAAAATTCTGGCAGTTAAAGTCACAGATTCATAGAAGGTAAATATTAAAATTGAAAGTAGAAGTTTGATGAATATTAGAATTATGACTGGTAGGGGTGATTTTGTTGGAGTGACTACACGAGGCAATGTAGAAAAGCAAATAAAGAAAGGCTTTGTTTTTATTTTGTAGCAAGAACATAGATGTTAGAGGAAGAGAACTCCAGTGCACGAAGGAGGTACACTGAGTCATTTAAAGGTGAGAATCATGACCAAGTCATATCTGGTAGCCAAAAATCATGTATAGACTGCATCTCAAATGCAATGACAGTCTTATTCGAATCTATCAGTATTCGATACATATACTATTCTGATATGGGACCACAATTTATGTATCCATGCATCAGGTAGTCTAATTCTAACTCAAACATAATCCTAACAATACTAATCCTTTTTTGGACATTAATAAGAACTGTCTAAAGGGATAAAATTAGTTAAAAAGAATTTTTTTCCTGTACATTAGAGTTGGCTATGCTACTCAAACATTTTTTTGTCTTAGATTTGTTCCCTTTGGTCCTCTATTAGGTTTCCAGGTTCAGTTAGCCAACCCTCTGTTTTGTTCAGTCATCTATAGATAGCCGATTCATGATGTGTAACTAATTTCAATTGCAATATTCAGTTGTAATACAGTAAACCTTTTGGTCTGATTCAGTTGCTTTTCTTTCTCTGAAATTCAACACGATATCTGGAGCTGAGTGTGAAACTTAATGAGGTTTGAGTTAGTTTGATGTCTTTCTCTGAAATTCAACAGTCTGGATATCCTTCCTTTCGTTCAATTTTGAAATTTAAAGTTGTTTCTGGTTTATATTTTTGAGTGTTTATGAGCTCATGTTTTTTTTCTCTGTTAATTAATGCAATGCTCATATTCCAATATTTTTTAAAGCGAAAAATACTTCCCCATCTATCAAGTTGTTTATTTGTGATCTGCATGAATTGCCAGGTCCACATGAACACTATTGCACCGGGAGGAAGAGAATGTTTAAGTGACATCATGGAACTGGTATTCTATTTTCCAGTGCATTTTTCATTTTTTATATTTTCACTTTTTCTTTGTTAATATTAAATTTATTTATTTTCATCCATTTTTATATTCTGCATAATTGCACATTTCCAATTTCATTCACTTCTATTGCAGAAAGAGTCTCCATCTTGCAGTCAATTTTGTTTAAGGCTATCAGCAACCCTTGCTTTTTCAAACAATATGGTATTTTAATTTTATTGCAAATATATAATGCTTTATGTCGTATCCAGATATAGTCATATAATGCTAAAGTATAAAGGCAAAGTTAGTGAGGAAAAACCAATCAATTTATTGCATACAAAAAAAAAAGAAAAAAGAAAATAGAAAATTGAGGTTAGCAAAACCTTATCATAAATAGGATACAAATTGGATATTTGGATCTTATCTTTATTCAAGCTATTCTTCCTAACTGTTCCAACAAACTTTGATAGTCGTCCTCTTCATTTTTGAACAAATCTTCTGGGCATTCACCAATCTCCCCTTTTTAAGGGTAATTGTCTATGCTTAAAAAGAAAATAACAATAATTGTAAAAGAAGGAAAAAAATATTCAATGTTGTGAAAACCTACTTGGTTATAGTTTAGGCACTAGCTCAATGGGTCACTGGTCAAACCAGGTGGGTCACTTATTGAACTGATTGACCTTGATATATATTAAAAACATAAATTATATCTGCATAATAAAATACCTAATCATTCCAAATAATCACAACAAAATTCCGTATTTCAAATAACTAGAAGGGTCATGTATTTATAGGCCTAATGGCCTCATTATTGTAATACAGAAGAAATGTATTATTCTTTCTAAATTTGCGATGGTATTAGAGCTCCTAATCTTGGGGAGTCTCTCATCCTAAAACGTAGCCTTCAGTGCTGCACCCCCTTAAATAATATCACATCCTTCATTGCTGCGGCACTTTGATCACTATTGCAGCCTTTGTTTCTGCATAATCCACCTAAATGACTGAGATCATGAATTTTGAGATGGAAACTGGGGACAAATCCTTATCCCTTTTTATCTTGTTCAAATTAATGCATGGCGTCCCACTAATGTCCCTAATATCTCAGCTGCTACATGTTTTATAACCTTTATAGATGACTCTACCCGGGTGACTTGGGTTTTCCTATGAAACACAAATTTGAGGTTAGTTATGCTTTTATTCAGTTTGTCACAATGATTTAGAATCAATGTGGAGTAAATATTAAGAGAATTAGGTCTGATAATGCCAAAGACTACTTTAATTTTGAGTTCAACTCTTTTTGCCAAAAAGAGGGGATAATCCATGAGTCTTCATGTGTGACACATCTCAACAGAATGAAATTGCTGAAGGAAAAAATGAACACTTACTAGAACGAATTTGAACTCTACCTTTTCAATATCATGTTCCTAAGAAATTTTGGGGGGAAGTCCTTCGGACTGGTACTTATCTCATCAATAGATTACACTCTAAAATCTTAGGATCAAAGAGTCCCATAGAAGTCCTATCGTTTTACCCATACATAGACCCTGACAATAAACTCCAACCTAGGATATTTGGGTGTGTATCCTTTGTGCATGTTTATAGTAATGGAAGGGGAAAATTAGATCCTAGGGCTGTCAAATGTGTTTTTTTAGGATACTCAACCACATAAAAGGGATACAAATGCTATCACTCACCTTTCAAAAAATTCTTTGTCAAGAGATGTTACCTTCAATTAACAATAGAGCCACTTCAAGCAGCCTCATCTTCAGGTGGAGAATATAAGAGAGGAAGATGAGTCTCTCAAGCTTCCAAATATGACATTTGAACCTGCTGTTAAACTTCATGGACCTACATGTATTGTACCTAAACCTCCTGAACCTGCAACTAAAATTCTCCATGATGAGGGTGGAAAATTTGGGAAAAATCTGATTTATTCAACTAGAGAAAAGATCATTTCAGAATCTGTGCATGTCCAAGAATCCAACTTACTACCATGACATGAGGTAAATATTTTTAATCCTATAAATTCGTATAATTCTAATGAGTTTGTCTATGAAAATTCAGAGCACAGGTGTATCAAAACCTAGACCTTCCCATTGGCCTTAGAAAGGGAACTAGAACATGCACCCAACAGACCCAACGACCACTTTACCCACTATCAAATTTCTTGTTCTCTGAAATCTCCCAAAAATACAAGACCTTTTTCACAAACCTAAACTTTATAACTACACCTTCTATATCTGAAGCATTATCTGGCAGGAAATGAAAACAAGTCATGGATGTGAATATGGAGGCGTTAAACAAGAACAAGAATTAGGAACACATTAGTTTTTTGGGATTTGATGGAACAAACACCTTAGTTTTTTGGGAAATTTGATTCCTTTTCCATCGAAAAAAATAAGAAAATTATTCATTATCCAAGTTATTTCTTGCTCTGTAATGCTATTAAAGGTTTATTTATTTTCTACTCTGTGGTGCCTTGAGAATTTATTTAATAATGTTAGAATGAGTAAATTTGTCTGAAATTTGTCCTTGTTATGTTTCTCTCTTGCATTATCAGTTGGATCATGCCAATGAATTATCGCACTCACTGAAAGAAAGTGCCAATATTAATGCTGTCTGGGCATCACTTATTGTTGAAGAGTGCACAAGACTTGGTTTGATGGTGAGATGATCTGATAAATTGTTATAAATGAGCCAATATTAACACAATTATGATTTAGTCTTTCTTTTAGTATTTCTGTATTGCTCCTGGATCTAGATCTTCCCCTCTTGCTGTTGCTGCTGCAAGTCATAAATTAGTCACTTGTATTTCATGCTTCGATGAGCGTTCACTTGCATTTCATGCCGTTGGATACGGAAGAGGATCTCAAATTCCAGCAGTAGTCATAACATCATCAGGCACAGCAGTTTCTAACCTTCTTCCAGCTGTAAGTTTCATTAGTATTGCTTGTCTGACATGGTTTTCCTCATTGTCATGAATTATGTTGAATGTATAATGATTTATTAGTTCTATATCTGTGATTTGGATTGTTTTCATTCTGTATTTTGTAGCGAATTTATGAAATATTGGAATTTAATGATATGAAATAACTTATGGATTTTCAGTTATAAGAACTGTACAGAAATGGTGGGTTCTAACACTGATGATTTTATTTTAATAATATAATAATATTAACCCTATATTTTAGGATACAGGAATATACAGGATCCCTAAATAATATATATTGAAGTTTCCCTATTTAAGATATATTAATTATTTGACACTAGTGTTTGTTCCATCGATTGCTTTGCTGGCTGGTCTTTTATACCTAATTTATTTTTTTACTGTTAGTTACATGAGCTTGATTTGTAGTTTTCTTTCTCTAGAGGGATATGTTAATCAAGTTTGTTATGACACAAGTAATACTTTTTGTCTAATTAGGTGACTGACAAAATTTGCAGGTTGTGGAGGCAAGTCAAGATTTTGTGCCACTTATTTTGCTTACTGCAGATCGACCTCCAGAGCTTTTGGATTGTGGGGCAAACCAAGCAATTGATCAGGTTAAGGCCATTATATTCTTAAATATCATGGCCATTGATATTCCTGAATATTTTGGTATATGCAGACATCTGTACACACACATGTTATACAATGTTAAATTAGGTGGAAGGGGGGGAAGTAGTGTAGGGTTCTTGGAATTTCTGATAATTCACAGAAAGTGTTTTCTTTACAAGTGAAAGAAAAATTACATACACTGAATAGTTGACGTCATCAGCTTTATGTAGCTGAGCTAGTGGTTAACTAACCTCTTGACTGCTTTCATGTTTATCAGGGGACAAAACAATGTGGTTGCTCTTGTTAATCAGCATCCACCTTACCTTGAGTTTGCTGGTGGGGGTTGGTGTGATTGTTGTATTAAGTTTGTTATAAAATTTGTTATAGCTGTTTTATCAGTTGCATTTTTACGGCTATGTTTCTTTTCTTTCTCTATATAAAGAGAACCCGTGTTTTTTTTTTTTTTTTTTTTTTTACCAGTTCTTTTTTTTTTTTTTTTTTTTTTTTTTTTTTTTTTTCTTTTTTTTTATTTTTTTT